>Ga0123354_10001277_pt1 | contig 29898 bp, 11 predicted proteins | sample TergutLab28metaG_2_FD_97872 | JGI IMG/M metagenome (GOLD analysis project Ga0123354, IMG submission 97872) | Labiotermes labralis P4 segment gut microbial communities from Petit-Saut dam, French Guiana - Lab288 P4 | ecosystem: Host-associated > Arthropoda: Insects > Digestive system > Gut ... | reverse complement strand
CAGCAAATATAACTCCATTTGTAGGCAAACGCATTACGGCTATTGACCTGTATATTGATGCTCCAGCAAGTATAATAACTGAGGCTACGGTTTGGGTGCGCAGTGCATTAACAGGAACCAATTTAGTAACGCAAACTTTTACCGCCGTTACAGGATGGAATAGCGTTACACTTGCTACTCCTTACGATATAATAAATGCAAATACTTTTATTGGATATACTTATACAGTGAATGCTTCCGGACCCTATCCGATGGCAATCTCTGAGAATACACAAAATGCTGCTAATGGAGGGCATTATCTTATAGGTGCCACCACCGGTACATGGTCTACACTATCGACACAAGCATACCCGGGCAACTGGGCGCTTATCGGCGTTGTAGAAACCCCCGCCAACCTTGTAGCTATTACCACTGCCGTTAACCCTGAAAACTTTGGTACCGTTACCGGTGGTGGAAACTATACCATAGGGAATCCTGTTACGCTAACCGCAATCGAAAAACCATGGAGTACCTTCGTGAACTGGACCCCCGGAAACTCAACAGCAAACCCATTTACCTTTAACGCAGCAACAGATATTACATATACCGCTAACTTTAGCGGAACACCGCCCCCTTGCGACGACTACATCATCGGTACAGGAACCACTTCCTATTTCGATTTGCCAACAGATTATATGGCGTATTCTTATACGCAACAGATATATCTTGCCTCCGAAATAGATTTTCAGGCTGGGGCGATAATTGAAGAACTATCATTCCAATATACTTCCGCCACTCCGCTTAATAGACCCAACATGACTTTCTATTTGGGTAATACGAGCAAAGCTACGTTTTCCAGTACAACAGATTGGATATTACCGCCAAACCTCCAACAGGTTTATCAAGGCACGGTTGTTTTCGATAATACCGGTACGGATAACTGGTACACCATCACACTTCAGACGCCGTTTGAATATACCGGCGGAAATATAGTGGTTGTGTGTCATAATGCAGCAGGCTCGTCCGGCACTACTTCCAGTAACTTCCTAGCCCATGATTTGGGTACAGGTACAAATAGAACCATACATCATTGGAGTAGTAGTGTCCTCACTAACCCGGATGCTCCCCCTACGGCAAATGGCACTATATCCCAACGCAACAATGTCAAGTTTTATGCTTGTTCCTACCCGGTTGGCGACTGCAACCCTGCTACCAACCTTACAGTGAACTACAACACCGATTGTAACTCTGCAACGTTGGCTTGGACAGCACCCGGGAAAGGCAGCGCAAAAATGCCTATTTTTAAAGATGGCGTAAAACCCCCAAAAAAGGATTTAATAAGAACAGCACGGGAGCCCATAACAAAACCAACAGGGCATATTGCACCAACAAATAAAAGCACTATTATCCTGTTCGAAGATTTTGAGTCCGCAAATGTTCCCAGTTTACCAACAGGATGGACAAGATCTCAAACAGGCCAAAGTGATCTTGGTTGGACAACAGACGACATGTATTATTGGGGTTATGATGACAGCTGGGTTTATGCATGGAGCGAATATGACGACGTTACACGCAATGCGTGGATGTACACTCCTGCTCTTGCGCTTACCGCAGGTACCGAATATACTATTAGCTTTTGGCTATGGGGAGGCTATGATGTAGGTGATTATAACCGGTTTGAAGTAAAAATTGCTAACTCCGCAACGGCAACAGCAATGAATGCAGGTTATGAGTTCTACCGTACTACGCAGCTCTTTACGTACGACGATTGGGTTCAAATATCAGGAACCTATACACCAACCACATCAGGAAACTTCTATCTCGGATTTCATGATTTTACAAATAGTGATTATGGATATGATATCCTTATTGACGATGTGTTAATAACCGACGGCAGTGCACCTGCCGAAGTGGCATACAATATATATAGAAATGGCACACCGGTTGCCCAAAATATTACCACTACTACTTATAACACTCCTATTACCAGCGGTGTCGCTTATACTTGGGACGTGAAAGTAGCTTGTGAAAGCGGCGGCGAATCGGCACCTGTTACAGTAGTTAAACAGGCATGCGAATCTACAAGCGGTTGCAACCCCCCAACTAACTTGCAAGTTGCTTACAACGCAAATTGTAACACGGCAACCTTGACATGGACTGAACCCACAGGCAAAGGTGCAGTTGCATCTTCACCGAAAATGTCACATGATGAATGGATGGTATTATACGGCGACAAAATCGAAAAAACAGCAACAACATCAAGAAAAGCAAATGTTGTAATACCTACTAAACCGGAAATGCCTACCAACGCTTCCAAAGCTGTTATTTTCTCCGAAGGTTTTGAAGGCACAACGATGCCCAACCTGCCCACAGGATGGACCGTATCAACAGCAGGAAAATGGGTAACTCTTGATGATTTTAATAACCACGCTGCCTTAGGAGACGATTTCCCGGCTCATACAGGTACAAGAATGATGGTAAATATTTGGAACACTGCAGGCAACAACTGGGCTTTTAGTCCCGGATTTGCACTCGCAGCAGGCGAAACTTATACCGTAAGTTTTTGGTATGCCGACTGTGGCTATTCTTATTTTGATGAGGCTGACAATTTCGAAGTACGCATAGGGCAAACCAACACCGCTGCCGGAATGGCGAGCGCACAGTTAGTCTTTACACAAGGCAATATTGTTTACGGCGAACTGGAATGGAAATATCTTACCTATAACTTTACTCCCACAGCAGGCGGAACCTATTACTTAGGATTCCACGACCTTCGTCCGCAAGGACCATATGGAGAGTATGGACTTTGTATCGCTATTGACGACATCATGGTAGAAGGCGGCGGAACAACTCCGAGTAATTTTTCCTATAATATATATAGAGATGGATTCCAAATTGCAGGACCGATTACCACAAACACTTACAACGATGTAACTTTCAATAACAGCATTGGTCATACTTGGGAGGTAAAAGCTATTTGCGCAACCGGCGGCGAATCAGCACCGGCAGAAAAAACAATGATCGCCTGTAACTCGGCACCGGTAGTTTGCAACGATGTGGTTCTTAATGCTACTAATAACGGTGACTATTACGACCCATTGCCGGGCTGGTATGGTTGGAGTAGAAATATATTATTATTTGAAGCAAGTGAATTAGATGGAGCAGGAAATATTACCGACCTTGCCCTTTATATTGCTCAATTACGTGCTGAACAAAGGCAGATGAATATCTATTTGATGCACACCACTGCCTCTACTTTAGATGCCACGTATGCATGGAATACGATGAAAGCACAAGCCACACCGGTTTACGATGCCATGACAAGCTTTCCTACGGTAGGCTGGCAAACATTTACTTTAGATGCTCCATTTGCTTATGATGGAACACAAAATCTACTTGTTTTAGTGGAAGGAACAGGTTGTACAACCGGCGGCGGTTGTGCTGCCCGAGCTCAATATTCTACAAAAACAAACTGCCATTGGTATTCAAGAAAAGATGCCACTCCACCGGACGATAACGCACTCATTGGTACGAGAAATAGCGACAGACCGAATATTACCTTTACGGTTTGTACCGGCGGCGGCGGCGGTTGTAACCCCCCAACAAACCTTTCCGTTAATTACGACACACAATGTAGTACTGCGCAAATGTCTTGGACAGCGCCGGTTGGAAAAGACGGCAAAGCTACCCAAACTTTCTCCTATACAGGTACACCACAATCCGTAGAGTTGCAACCCGGAACTTACGAAATTGAAGTTTGGGGTGCCGATGGCGGAACTGCTACTATGGGAGCTGCCGGTAAGGGCGGATATTCAAAAGGAACGATTACCGTTACAACACCCACAACCTATTATGTATATGTTGGCGGAAAAGGAGTTAATACAAACGTTCCCGCAGCAGGCGGATGGAACGGCGGCGGCGATATTTTAGGGACTTTCCAACCTCTCACTTACAATGGAGGTTCCGGCGGCGGTGGAACAGATATTAGAACCACCCAAAACACTACCTATGACGACAGAATCATTGTTGGCGGCGGCGGCGGCGGCGCTACCGGTTATGGTACATATACAGGTGATGGCGGAAACGGCGGCGGCTTAACAGGCGAAGACGGCGGTTCTTCTCGAGGTGCAGCCTATGCAGGAAAAGGCGGAACACAAACTGCCGGTGGCGCAGCTGCCACAGGAGGTATATCTGGTTATAGCTTATCCGGCACTCTTGGAGTTGGCGGCGCTTATTCTACTTCTGGTACTTTAGGCGGCACTGCAGGCGGCGGCGGCTGGTATGGCGGCGGCTCAGGACATTGGGGCGGCGCAGGTGGCGCAGGCTCCGGATATATTGGCGGCGTTACTGACGGCGTTACTATCAACTTCGGAGGAGCTAACTTCGTGGCTAACCCAGACCCGGCAGGAAACGGCTATGCAATCATAACAGGCGGATCCGCGCCCGGAAATGTGGCATACAATATATATAGAAACGGAACACCGGTGGGAACAAATATTACCACCACTAATTATACCACTCCTATTACGGCAGGTGTTGCCTACACATGGGAAGTGAAAGCAGTTTGCCCAACCGGCGGCGAATCAGCAGCAGCTGAAGTTGTGAAACTGGCGTGCAGCGGTACTCCTTCTACGGGAGATTGCGACCCCGCTACCAACTTAACCGCTGCGTATAATGCAGGAAACTGTAATGTGAACTTAGTTTGGGAAGCCCCCGTAGGAAAAGGAAAATCCTCAATTGCCCAAACACTATTTCCTAATATGGAAAATAAAAAAGGCGAAAGAGGCGAAATGAATAACATGGCTCCTGCTTTAGCTTCTTCAACAGGAATACCTACAAAAAATATTACCCCCGACAAAGGTCCAAACGACTATATTAGATGGACAACCGGCGAATTATACGATGCTCTGGGCGTTACTGGCGGTGCTGCATGGGACTTTATCCCCATGTCAAGATACACCCCTGCTGATTTAACATCTAAAGGAGTTGCTTCCGGCGACCTTATTACTAAAGTGAAAATTGGAACATGGTATGTTTCTACTACTACATTCGAAATTTATATCTATCAAGGCGGTACTTCCCCTACAGATCCCGGAACCCTATTATACCAACAACCGGTAACGCAAGCGTTGGTAGACGAAGCTTATAACGAAGTGCTATTAACTACCCCATTTGTTATTGATGCTTCTCAAGAGTTGTGGGTAGGCTACCGTGCTATTACTACGTATGGATTCCCTGCAGGTATTGACGGAGGACCCGTAGTTCCTAACAAGGGCGATCTAGTATTTTGGTCCGGTGAATGGCGTACTTTATCCGGCTGGGCTGGTTTTCCTAACAACTGGAATATTGAAACTTTTGTTCAAACAGGAAGTCCAAATGTCGCCCCCGCGCCAACAAGCCTAACTGTTACTCCTAACGGAACCGCTTTGGATGGCACACTTACATGGACTAATCCGTCGCAAAACTTTGCCGGCGCTCCGCTAACAAGCATTACCAAAATGGTGGTTGAACGCAACGGACAACACTTTGCCGATGTTACCCCCGCCCCTGTAGGCGGAAATATGACGCTACCGGTAACTGTTGTGAAAGAAGGCTTACACCAGTTCACAGTGTATGCAGTTACCTCAGAAGGCAATGGCGCCAAAGCCGGAACATCCGGTATATTTGGCGATGTGTGTGATTTGGAAGTTATTCTTACACCTATAAGCTACTACCAAGATTCTTATGAGTGGCAAGTAACCGACGAAGATGGGGTAAAAATAATAGGCGGTGCTAGTTACGGAACATTTACCGGAATCTTTGCCGGAACCGCTTTATTTGAAATAGCGCAAGGTGGATACTATGCAGACGATAACGTAGTTGGAGTAGAGATTAAAGTAAGCGGAGAAACGGTATATCAAGCAACACTTGCCATTACAGACTATTTCTATCACAGCGAAGAATTAGAATGTGCCGGCGGTGATCCGGTATATTATAATGTATATAGAAACACTGAGCCGATTGCACTAAATATTAAAAAGACAAACTACACCGATGCAGGTCCTTTCGACATAGCTTCAGCCCACACATGGGAAGTAAAAGTGGTTTGCGAAGAGGGCGGAGAGTCAACTCCGGTTTCTGCCTCGTTGCCCGCTTGCGATCCTACCAGCTACTGCGACCCCGCAACCAATTTAACAGCAGCGTATATTGATGATTGTGGCGGCGCACTATTAACATGGACTGAACCCGCTAAAAAAGAAGGCGGAAAAGTGATTACTCCTACAATCCTTGATCCTTCTGAATATGTTACTATACCAAGAGAAAATTCTGCAAGCAGCAGCGTGCGTAATACAGTGCCCGCCAGCGGTTCTCAACCTGCGGACGAAGATCCTTCGAAAGCCCTATGGAATGTAGAATGGAGCTTTGGCGTTAGCGATTTGACAGGTGAAGGCGGTAACTTTGGCATATTCCAGTGGGATAATAAATTGTATATCTCCAGATGGAGCACTAACCCTTTAGTTGGCGGTCCTAATCCTTTAGGTACTTTGTACAGATTTGCGAAAAGTGGCTCAAATTGGGTGGCTGACGGAACGATAGTAATTCCGGGCATCACACCAAACGCTCCTCTTAACATTGAAGGTTATGCTACAGACGGCGAGTTTATTTATATGTGTAACGGAGCCTCTACAATCTATAAAGTTACCCCCGGCGCATGGACGGTAGCAGGTACTATTTCAGTACCCGGACAGGCTATTGACTGTATCGCCTATGATCAAATAAATGATGGACTTTGGATTGCAGAATTTGAAGGCACCACAGCTCGTCGTATCAACTGGTCGGGAGCCATTCAACAAACGTTAACCACTTCTCAAGCTATTACAGATATTGCATGGGAAAACACTTCCGATGGTACGCCCTATTTATGGATGCTGGGTGGAGGTTTCGGCGTTAAAAATTTACACCGCTGGAACTTAAATACCGGTGCGTTTACTGCAAATGCCCATTCAACAACCGACATACCCAATATAGGTAGTGCTAATTCTGGTGCAGGATTGTTTACAGGAGTAGATATGACTACAGGAAAAATGGTTATGATGGGAGTAATAGAAGGTGGTCCGGATATTGCATTTTGCTATGAACTTGGTATTGCCGGCGACCCATGCCCCCAAATCTCTAACCTTACTTATACCGTGAACGGTAACGACGTTACCTTAAATTGGACAGCTGCAACAGGCTCCCCAACAGGCTACGAAATAAGCCGTAGCGGAATGCCGCTATCCACCGTTACTGCTACCACCTATACCGATGTTATGGTACCCTCAGGACAGTATAGTTATAGCGTGAAAGCGATCTATCCGGCTTCCGAAGACTGTATTCCAATAGGTGTATCTACCCCGCAGTTTATTGTGGGTAACATGTGTGAAATTGTTCTTGAATTAATCTCTACTTATACATCATGGGACGGTGGCTCTATTTCAGTAGTTGTTGATGGACAAAACTACGGAACTTGTGCTTCACTCGGCTTCTTTAATATAGTGGTACCTGCCGGCGAAATACAATTCCTTTATGACCCATCTTATTACCCTTGCGAGCAAGGTGTAAAGATATACGATTTTGAAGGAGAACAAATCTTTGCTTCTCCTGCGCCAACATCTTACCAAGTTTGCACTCCCGGCAGTGGTATGGATAATTATAATGGCTTATTCTTTGATTTTGAGAACACTTGCGGCGGTGCTGCCACTGTTAAATACAACATCTATAGAAACGGCGCGCTTATTGCAGCAAAACACGAGTTTCCTACCTATACCGATACCGACTTTAACCCCGAAGCAGGTCACTCATGGACTGTAAAAGTAGCTTGTGGCGGCGGCACGGAATCTTCCGGTATTTCTAAAATATTATCTGCATGTCTCGGAGAAGGCTGCCCACCGGTTAAAAACCTAACAGCCGAGTACCAAAGCGGTCCCTACGGAGCTAACTGTAAAGCGCTACTCTCCTGGCAGTCCTCTGCGAAAGAGAGAGATAATTTCGTGAATATTAACGACCCCAAATACGACTTTATCCCCGAATATACTTATGTGGAGAAAGAGGAGAAACACAATCAAGGTATTGAAGGTGCAAACCTTAGGTTTGCTCCCCAAACAAACAACCCCGATAACTTGCTATTGTCGTATCAAAACGAAGAAGTAAACAATTATAACTTCTTTAGAATGCCTACCAGCGAGCTCTACTATTCCAACTCTACCGGAGCTGTTAGAAAAGGTACGGTGGCATCCCCATTCCCGGGAACCTCTGTAGGCAGCAATGGTCAGTATCTGCAATGTTTAGAGTATCACAACGGAGAGATTTATGGCATTAGATGGAATGGTACTGTTGGTAGTGGCAATTCTTTTGGTAAGATCAATATGGCTACCGGAGCATGGACACACATCTCCTCTCTCTCTAACTGCGACGGCGCTTCCCTGTGCCACAATCCCGTAAACGGATTAACCTATGTATTCCCATTTACAGGATCTGATACAGAAGGCACCCAATGGGGAACCATTAACCTCACAACAGGCGCCTTTACTTCGCTCGGCACTTATCTGTCGGGTTCTCCCACCCTCCACGTAGCTATTGACAACGATGGCATTGCGTATGCCGTACGTGGTACCACAACTGAATTTGGAACCATTAACTTGACAACAGGGGCTTTTACCCAAACAGCAACACTTCCGTTTACGCCTAACTACGTTCAAGGTGTGGATTTTGACCGTGAAACAGGAGAACTCTATTGGATGCCACAAAGCACAAGTTTTACTGGTACAAGATATTACCATATAAATAAAGCCACAGGTGTCTTCACACAGATGGGCTCTGATGGTACTACTTATTCGTGTTTCACTACCATTACCGTACCCGGCGAGCTTTGCGACCCCGTTACCAATCTTAACGCTACCGTTAACGGCTATGATGTTACCTTAACTTGGACAGCAGCACCCGGTGCTCCAACAGGATACGAAATATCCCGCAACGGCACACCATTAACCACTGTTACCGGTACAACCTATACCCAAACAAATGTACCGAACGGTTCTTATACTTATACTGTAAAAGCTTTATTTGCCGGCGATTGTAACCCTATTGGCGTTTCGGTTCCGGTGCAAGTTAAAGTACTCCCATGTACCTCCACTACCGAACTGATAATAGGAACAGGTACCACCGGTTCTTATAGACACCCTATCAATACTTACTATAACTATTCTTACAACCAAATGATCTATGATGCAGCTGAATTGGGTGAAAACGGTACCATTCTTTCTATTTCTTTCCAATATTTCTACGGTACTGCTCAAACAGGTAAGGCTAATCAAACCATCTATTTGGCTAATTCAAACAAAAGTACTTTTGCAAGCACCACCGACTATTTGCCGATTGGTGAATTCCAACAAGTGTTCAGTGGAACCATTCCGTTTAACAACTCTAATCCGGGCTACTGGGTTACTATTGACTTAGATGTTCCTTTTGAATATACAGGTGGAAATCTTGTGATTGCATTCCTGAACAGTTCGGGTACTTACAATACCAGCAGCAACAATACTTTCTATACACACAGCACTACTACATACAAAACCATTAGTGCTTTTCAAGATGGCTCGGCAATTAATCCTGTCAGTCCTCCTACGGCAGGCTCCACGGGATACGAAATGGTTCGTCCCAATATCAAACTTGAAGTTTGCGAAATCGTAGGCGGATTTACAATCAAAAGAGATGGTACTATACTTGAAGAAGGATACAAATCTACCACTTACTTGGATGACGACTTCGACTCTTATGATCCTCATACATGGGAAGTAATCTATGTTTGCGAAGATGGCGAAGAATCTCCTGCTATGAGCGTTACGTTAGATCCTTGCAAAATACCGGGAGACTGCGATCCTCCGGCAGAACTCGCCATTACCTACGAACCAGACTGTACCGCACAATTAGACTGGGGCGGCGGAAAAGGAAGCGGTAAAGGAAATACCGAAAAACCAACAAGACCCGCTAAAGTTTATACCGATAAGGTAATTGATTACAATAAAGAGGAACTTGAAGCAAATCTTAAACCCAGAATTAACGATGGCTCAATTATCGCTAAACCCATTTATGAAAAACTCATAATAGAAGATATTCAAAAAGCGCCTAAGGGTATGGTAAATGTTACGCTATCAGCTAACAATACTTGGGGCGACAATACAGGTTATCAATTACTGTTAGACCAAACCGCTACGCAATATGGTATTACCATCCCTGTAGCCGATAATATTTGGGCAAATTGCTCTCCTCCGGCAACCTTATACGATGTGTTCTCACATAAAATCCCCACAAATGCCAATCCTTCATGCTATGGTAATGTGGTAGTAACCGGTTCTGTTACGATCCAAATTCCTGCAGGCGTTTATGACTGGTGTATTGTTAATCCTACTCCGAGCGACAAATTATATATTGCAGGCAACGAAGGTGATATTGCAGGACGTCAAGACAACTTTGTGTTTGAAGATGGACATGCCTATACTTTTAATATGATACTTATTGATGATGGTTGGTCTGGAGACGGAATACAATATACAGATGAAATAACAGGCGACCCATGTCCCGCTATCACCAATCTTAACGCTACCCAAAACGGCACGAACGTTAATCTCAGCTGGAGCGCAGCTCCCGCCGGAGTCATCAATTACGAAGTGCGTTGCGACGGCATTCTGTTAGCAACCATTGCCTCCACCTCCTATACCCATATCGGTCCAAATCCGGGAATGCGTAACTATTGCGTTAGTGCAATATACCCCGCATCCAATGATTGCATCCCGCAAAGCGTGTGCCAATCTCTTATGGTGGACGAAGTTTTCGATGGCAATTGCAAGGGCGTTATTATAGGCAATGCTACTACCTCCGGCTATGAAATTCCTGTTAATACTTTCTACCGCTATTCTTATGTGCAACATCTTTATGATGCAGCAGAATTGGCAGGATATGCAGGTAAGGAGATGACCGCCATTGCATTCGAATATGTGTGGACAGCTCCTAACCCGAAAGAACCATTTGCTATTTATGTGGGTGAAACTACTAAAACTACATTTAGTGGTACTACCGACTGGGTACCGGTATCTCAAATGACTTTAGTATATGAAGGCGCAATTAACTTTACCAACGCCAACCCATGGTTTAACATTCCATTCGACCAGCCATACGTTTATGGCGGCGGCAACTTGGTGGTGGCTGTCTTGAATAACGAAGGCGATTATGTTACCAGCCTCAATCCTACATTCCGCTATCACGCTGCAGCCAACAAAACATTGCACTATCGCGTAGATGGCACTACTCCTATTAATCCGGCAGCGCCTCCAACGGCTACCGGAGTTCTTGGAAATCGTAGCAATACCAGATTTATCTTCTGCGAAGGATTATACAATATTTATAGAGACGGTGAACTCATCGCCGGAGAATATAAAGGAACTACTTATACCGATTTTACTTTCGATCCTTATGAAGAACATACATGGTGTGTGGCAGCCATCTGCCCCAACGAGTGGGAATCTGAATATACCTGCAAAACTATGACCGCTTGCGCACCCGAACCCGGCTGCACCGATTGTATTGTGGGAACCGGAACAGCTACCGGATATCAAATCCCAATCAACACCTACTATAATTATTCTTATACCCAACAAATCTATGATGCTTCCGAAATTTGTCCTATCCCCGCAGATAAGGATATTACTCATATTTCGTTCCAATATATCCATGCTGCTTGTGTGGTTGAAAAACCATTGGTAATTTATCTTGCAAATACTACGAAGTCTGTATTTGCTTCTACCACCGATTGGGTTCCGATTTCAGAAATGGAATTGGTATTTGACGGAATAGTTACCTTCTCGCCAAGTTCAGATTTTTGGGCTACTATAGAACTCCAAACTCCGTTCCATTATACGGGCGACAATATCGTAATTGCTGTTGATAATAACGCCGGTAATTATCTCTGCACCAGCTCTAATCCTACATTTGCTTACCATACTACAACCGGAAATAAAACGATACACTATTATAGTGATAGTACGAATCCTAATCCCGCAGCTCCTCCAACCGCTTCCGGTACTATGACAAATCGTAACAACATCATGTTCTCGGCTTGTACGCAACTTGAAAAAGACTTGATAGCGCTCTCGATTACCGGTAACTGCCAACCTGCTGCCAATGTGCCTTACAAATATACCGTTACGGTTCAAAACAGAGGTATTAGTACAGAATTAGGCACAGATTATGTAGTGAAAGTATTAACTTCACAAAACGTTTGGTTGGGCGAACTGCAAGGTAAAGACATCGAGCCACAGCAAACCATAGAGTTTGAAGTACCGGTTACTTTCACTCAAACCGGAGAACTGTGTGTTAAAGGTCGCGTTGAATTAATAGGAGACCAAAATCCTGTTAATAACTCTACTCCGCAACCCTATACCTGCTTAAATATTAGACCTTTCAGCGATGACGAGATTATTGATATCCCTTGCGACCCATGGACAGGCTCACTCGAATATCAAATTCCTTTCGACTTCTACTACAGAAATTCTATGGTACAATCCGTATATCTCAATTCGGAAATCAACATGGCAGGTGGCTTCATCAAGACGGTATCCTGGTTCTATAACAATACTTCTACTGCTCATAGCCCCGTAACCAAACCGGTTAAAGTATATTTGGCAAATACCAATGTTAATTCACTAACCGGTGCATGGCATCCGCAAGCCAACTTTACTTTAGTATATGATGGCACCGTTACCATTCCTTTAGGACTCTCTCAACTTACCGTTCCGGTACAAATAGAGGATAGTCCGGATGGATTCCTTTACACAGGAGGCAACTTGATTATAATGACCGAGCGTCAGGATACCGAATATCTTGACCAAAATATCAAAGCATTTACTACAGGTGTAACCCCATCGAACCGTACCATTCGCTATTCCAATGATACCCAAGCGTTCAGTTGGACTCAGACAGGTACGAATACAAGTATTGTTTCTAATGTTGAGTTGGAAGTAAAGAGAGTACCTTACGGCATAATCAAAGGAACGATTACCGATTGCTCCAATGGCGGAGTTCCATTAGAAGGTGTATTCGTTGTTTTGAACCAATATGGGCTATCTACCTATACCGATGCAAACGGCGAATATATATTCCCATTTGTTCCGGCAGGAAAAGACTACACCATATCTGCTACCAAATTCTATTACCACGACGAGCTTGCCGGTCCTTTCGATGTGATTGCCGATACGGAATATGTTTATGACTTCTGCATGACGCTACGCCCCGGATTTATTGTATTTGGTGTAGTGCAAGGTTCTGACGAAAGCTATATTGAAGATGCAACCTTGAAATTAACAGGATACGATAACTATCAAGTTACAACAGGTGCATTTGGAGTATTTGAATTTGAAGGTGTATTATGGGCGAAAGACTACACACTAACGGTTTCCGCTCCCGGATGGGCTACACATATTGAAGTACTCGACATCTTCGGAAATACCAATATGGGTACGATTATCCTGTACGACGTGCCTTATCCTCCCGAAGGTGTTGTTGCAGAAGATATGAACGATGCTTATGCACATATCTACTGGAGCGAACCGATACCAGTTACTCAGATAGCGAAATCGTATATCCTTGATGATGGAACCAATGAAAATGGACTTACCATAAATGCTAATTTTAACAGATGGCTGGGTAATAAATTTGCAGTAGATGAAAGTGGTGTACTTACAAGTTTGGATATCTACTGGATGAATAATCCATCGTCAACCAATAAACCGATGACCGTTGAGATATTCAATGCATCTCAACAATGGGTAGCTACAAGCGAAGTATTTTCCACCCCCAGTGATGCATGGCTCAACATTCCATTGAATGATGTTCCCTATTCAGGAACCTTCTATGCCATGGTACATTGGGAAGACGCTCCGGGAATGTGCAACTATGTAGGATTAGACGAAAACGGACCCAACTCTGCAATGAATTTAGACATGAGATACGACGGCTCATCATGGTCGGTTTGTCACATATTTTACGAAGAAAGTCCTTACGTATTTATGATTAGAGCCAACGCTATGGTTGATGGTAAATCTTCTTCTTACGGCTATAAAGATAATATCACAGTTGAACCGGAGACTCAAGTTCAAAAATCATCAGACTTTAGAGCCGAGATATCAATGGCTGACAAAGCTTCTATTGCTCCTATTATAGATAAGGGTACTCCCAAAGTTCACGATCCGCTCGACGGCATCGTTGGCTACAGATTGTGGCGCTTACTACCCGGACAAGAAGGTAATGAAAATTCATGGGCTATCTTGACCAATAATCCGGTGCCTGCTATGGAATATAACGACTACTCTTGGGCAAACATAGCTCCCGGAACCTACAAATGGGCAGTAAGAACCTCTTACAACATGGGAGTAGAATCCGCTCCCGTATTCTCTAATAATCTTATTAAACTTGCAAAAGTAACCTATACCATCAACATTGTTACCAACTCAGGTGACAGCCCCGCAGGCGCAGATGTTATGCTATCCAACGATAGTTATACCTACCACGACGTGGCTGCCATCAACAGCGTAACCTTTACAGATGTTGTGGTGGGAGATTATACATTGAAAATTACACTTCCGGGGTACTATGATTACACCGTAGAACTTGTAATTGCAGAACCCAGCGGTGGATCACACCTCGCTACTTTAATAGAAATTGTTAATCCTCCTTACGACTTGGCAATTGATACCGCTTGTCATACCGCTCTATTAACATGGAATCACGATAGACACCTCAACGCATTTACCGTGTACTTGGATGGTAATATCGTGGCTGCCGGAATTACGGTACCCGAATACAAGTTTGAAAACTTGCCAAACGGAACTTATACTGCCGGCGTTCAAGCAAACTACTCTTCAGGAAATTCTGAAATTGTTACTATCAATTTCACTATTAACTGCACAGTTGGTATCCACAATTACGAATCCGGTTACTATATCTATCCTAATCCGGCTACCAACCACTTAATTGTTGAGCGCACTACTACAGAATTTGCTACCATAGATATTTACAATGCTATGGGTATGTATATCAGTAGTTATGAAACCGGCGAAGCAGTTTACAAAATCAGCGTTGCCGACCTTGCTGCAGGTACATACTTCTTACGTATTACCGAAGGAAGCAAATCTACTGTGAAGAGTTTTGTTAAAAAGAACGATTAACCTCAAACCATAGAGATGCGGAATGCCGCGTCTCTATTACCTCTAAAGGCTGCCCCGCACGGGCAGCCTTTTTTTTTGTAATTTTTTACCTACCCCTGCATTACGCATTGCTGCGTAATATTAAAAAAATATATTTTCGCCGAAATTTTTTAAAAATTATATTAATAAATACAGATGGTCTGCAGCAAGTTACAGTATGATCTATCCGCAAAATTTTGAAGCAAAAATTGGGTTCGATGTCATTCGCGAACAAATTAAAAATTTGTGTGTGAGTGATATGGGAAAAGAATACGTGAACAATATTCAGTATTCTACTCGTTTCGATGAACTCACGGTGGCATTAGAAGAGGCTTTCCAGTTTCAACAATTATTGCTTTTCGATACGGCATTTTCAGCGCAGGATTTTCACGATGTACGCCCGTTACTTAAAACCATACGCTTGGAAGGCACTTTTTTGGAAGTAGATGAACTGGCGCAACTGCGCGGAATGTTGCAAGCGATTGTGCAAACAGTGGTCTATTTTAGAGTAAAAAATGAGGAAGAAAAATATCCGCGCTTGTGGCATTTATGTAAAGATATTTTATTGGAAAAGAGTTTGTTGGAATCTATAAATAAAGTGATTGACCCGAAAGGGCAACTGCGCGAAGGCGCTTCGGAAGAGCTGCGCCGCATTAAAAGGGAAATTATCAAGATTTCCGGCGAAGCAGACAAGAAAATCAAGAAGCTGCTGACAGTTGCCAAACAAGACGGTTTAGTAAAAGAGGATGCCGAGATGACCATTCGCAACGGACGCCTCTGCATCCCTGTGCCGGCACAGTTCAAACGCCGCCTGCAAGGCTTTATCCACGACGAATCGGCAACCGGACAAACCGTATTTATTGAGCCCACCGAAGTGTTCGATGCCAACAACGAACTCAAAGAGTTGCTCAACGCCGAGCGCAGAGAGATTATCCGCATTCTTACCGAAATAACCAACGAGATAAGGATTTCTATTCCAAATATTTTAATAGGCGTTGATTTTTTGGGCATCATAGATTTTATCCGTGCTAAAGCGCAGTTCGCCATCAAAATCAACGCTACATTGCCCCATCTGTTTGATATACAAATGATGGATTGGAAAAATGCCATCCACCCGATTCTGTTTTTAACTTTTCAAAAAGAACACGCAAGCCGCAAGCAAGTAGTGCCGTTAGATATTCATTTGAATAAGGAAAAACGAATTCTGATTATTTCCGGACCTAACGCTGGCGGAAAGTCGGTGTGCCTGAAAACAGTCGGATTGCTGCAATATATGCTGCAATGCGGTTTGCTGGTGCCACTTGACGGAACTTCCGATATGGGTATTTTTACCTCTTTCTTTATTGCGTTGGGAGATGAGCAATCTATTGAAAACGACATGAGTACATACAGTTCGCATCTGAAAAATCTGAATGTGATGTTGCAGCATTTGAACGGTTCTTCTTTATTTTTGATTGATGAATTTGGATCGGGCACAGAGCCGACGTTGGGTGGTGCTATGGCAGAGGCGATTTTGGAAGAACTTTACCAAAAAAAATCTTTCGGAATAATAACGACCCATTACGGAAATTTGAAACTCTTTTGTGATCACTATCCCGAAGCGGAAAACGGTGCCATGTTGTTCGATACTACGCAGATGAAACCGCTCTTTAAGTTACTGCAGGGAAAGCCGGGCAGCTCCTTCACTTACGAAATTGCCCGACAAATCGGTCTGCCCGAAGAGATTATCGCAAATGCTACTTCCAAATCGGGTACTGCCCAAATAGACTATGAGAGAAAGTTAGATGAGATTGAAGTGGAGAAACTTGAGATTGACAATATGTTGAAGCGTGTTACCCAAACCGATGATAAATTGGCGGAGATGATTACCCAATACAGCGCCAAGTTTTCAGAGTTTGAAAAACAGCGAAAAGAGATTCTTCAAAACGCAAAAAATCAAGCTTTTACTATTATTGAAAGCGCCAATCAGGCGATAGAGAAAACGATCCGCGAGATTAAAGAAGCCAAAGCGGATGCCGAAAAAACCAAAGCCATTCGCAAGGAGGTTCATCAGCATAAAGAGAAAATTGAAAAAGAGATTCATAAAATTGAAGAAGCAGAAGTTGTAATCCCTGTTGTGCCTTTACGGGTAGAGGCTGCCAAACCGCAGCACGAGCCGTTGGATCCAAAAATTCGAATTGGTGATGCGGTGTTTGTTAATGATATTCAAACCATTGGCGAGGTTACGAAAATTCATGAGGAAGATGTTACCGTTTCTTTCAATTCCATCTCCTTTAAAACTCGAATTGAGAAAGTAACGAAAATCAGCAAAGCGGAGGCGCGTAGCGTAAAGCGAGGGTCATCAAAATTAGATGGTACACGCATTGGCGACATATTGAACGAAAAAGTAGCCAAATTCTCTCCAAAAATAGATGTACGGGGGCTTCGCGCGGAGGAAGCGTTGCAAACATTAGAAACATACATGGACGAGGCGGCGCTGCTCGGCATACACCAAGTTGCCATTTTACACGGCAAGGGAAACGGCATTCTGCGCCACGTGATCCGTCAGTTTCTATCTAAACGCCAGGAGGTAGCAAAATTCTACGATGATGCCATAGAGCGCGGCGGTGCAGGAATTACGATTGTGGAGATGCAGTAATCAAAAATCTAAAATCTAAAATCTAAAATCGTAAATCGTAAATCGTAAATCGAAATCATAAATCGTAAATCGTAAATCGTAAATCGTAAATCGTAAATCGTAAATCATTCCTCCTCCAAGAGCTTCAAATATTCACTTGAGATCTGTAAATGATCCGCAAGAGTGTGGTTTTCTAACAGGATAGGGATGGGATACTGCAAGTTTTGTCTCGGAAGTTGTGTAACGGGAGCCAATAGGTCTTTCTCTTTTTTCCTTGAAAATTGGTGGGCTTTTACCTCATATTTACAAAAAAAATCTTTTAGAAAAGCAACAATTTTGGTTTCGCTTGCGGTTTGTTCTCTTTCTAATATGTGAGAAATATCTGTTGCCATAAAAGGCTCAATGTTTTTTAAAAACTGTGAAAACATCTCACTTTCAATATCTTTTTTAGCAAATAATAAAAGGAGATAATCAATATCTTCCAGCTCTGTATCAAAACAACGAAACCCTTGTTTATTAAAAAGGTATAAAAATTCTTCAAACAAAGAAAGGGTTTGAAAAGAGAGTTTTTCTTCTGCTTTAGAGATAAATAGTTCCTGCTGATTGGATATGGCTGCTTTATTTTCTAAAAGCAAGCAATGTAAAGATTCTTGGTGGGCGTATTCTGCATAAAAGACGGAGAAAAGCGCCGAATATTTTTCGGAATTGTATTCAAAGGCTGGTAAAATAGTAAAAGTTGTATGAATGGCTTGTCCCAATTGGTTGGCAAAAGGGAACACAGAAGACTCGGATTTAATGGCAAATATTCGGTAAGCGTTATAAGTGCCAAAAAAATCATGAATATGTAAAGCGTTTTTTTTTCTTTTTGCCATTTCACTAATTGATATGTAGTTGTTCGCACGATTTTTTTGCTGCCAACTGGTCGGCTTTTTTTACCTTAAAGTCTTCTGCTTCAGCAATGAGGGCGTCGTCTAAAATACATTGCGAAATAAACAATTTTCTTCCTTTAGGATTATCTGAAGCATGGCTTTCGAATCGAATTTTATGATTATTTTTTTGCGCCCAATTAATCAATTTACTTTTATAATTATGGTCTTCATTCAAAACAGACTCTAAATCCATAAAAGTGAGTAGCAATTTATTAGTAATAATATCTTTGGTTTTATTATATCCTTGATCTAAATACAATGCACCGATGAGGGCTTCGAAAACATCACCGTGGATAGATATCGGGTTGCAGTTGGGTTCCATCACTACAAATTGGGTAAGTTTCATTTTTCGTGAGATTTTATTCAAGTGTTCTCTACATACTATTTTAGATCGCATTACAGTAAGTTGTCCTTCAAAGCATAGAGGAAACTTCTTGAACAAATAATCAGCCACAACGGCACTCAAGACTGCATCTCCGAGATATTCCAATCGTTCATTATTCAGGGCATTGGCAACAGAATTTTTAGAAGAGAGGGAAGCATGGATAAAAGCCATTTTATAAATGTTCAAGTTTTTAGGTTTGATTCCCAGAACATTTTTAAGAAATTTAGTAATCTCTTTTTCAGAAGTGTTTTTTTTAACAAAAATACTCAAAGCATAATGAGTTAATCGGATTTCGAAAAAACGAGCGAAGCGTTGTGACCTCCAAAGCCAAAAGAGTTGGATACCGCCGCATAGAAATTGTGATTTATGGCGCAGTTTGGAACAAAATTGAAGTCAGGGATTTCGGGATCTTTCACTTTGAGGTTGATCGTTGGAGGGACTTTTCCGGTTTTCAGGGCGAGGATGGTGGCGATAGCTTCGGCGGCGCCTGCAGCACCGAGCATGTGTCCGGTCATTGATTTGGTGGCATTGACAGCAATTTTGTATGCGTGTTCGCCAAAAAGGTCAAGAATAGATAAACATTCCGAAATATCACCCAGAGGAGTAGAAGTGCCATGGGTGTTTATATAACCGATGTCGGTAATATCTAATCTAGCATCATCAATAGCCATTTTCATAGCCAATTTAGCAGCTTCACCATGGGGGTGTGGCGCTGTAATGTGGTGTGTATCTGTAATTAAACCGACACCTGCAAATTCGGCATAGATTTTAGCGCCACGCGCTTTGGCATGTTCGTAATCTTCAACTACTAAGGTAGCAGAGCCTTCACCTAACACAAATCCATCGCGGGTAATGTCGAAAGGGCGGGAGGCGGTGGCAAACGCATGGTTGTTGGTAGAGAGCGCGTTCATAGCGTTAAAACCGCCGATAGCCAACGGATTAATGCAAGCTTCTGCACCGCCGGAGATGACAATATCTACTTTTCCTAATTGAATCGCATGATAAGCATCAGCTAAGGCATTTGCGGAAGATGCGCAAGCAGAGGTTGTTACACAATTTGTGCCGGAAAAACCATAATAAAGTGCAATATTACTCGCGATCATGTCTCCTAAGGCGCGGGGAAGTAAAAAAGGACTAAATTTGGGGATGCCGCCATTCTCATGAAAGAGATGGATCGCTTCAATAATAGTATTAATTCCGCCAACAGCAGTTCCCAAAATAACACCTATCCGTTGCTTATTAATTTTCTCTAATTCAAACCCACTGTCTTTTATAGCTTCCACAGCCGTAACAAAAGCATATTGTCCGCATCTGTCCATAGATCGGGCTACTTTTCTATCAATAAGACTATTAGGGTCAAAGTTTTTGACTTCGCAAGCAAACTTTGTTTTAAAATTTTCCGTATCAAAACCGGTAATAAGATTAGCACCACTAACTCCTAACAGTAAACTGTTCCAATAATCTAGAACCGTATTACCAATAGGAGTAAGCGCACCCAATCCGGTAATAACAACTCTTTTAACTTTCATTAAAAAAGGCTATTAAATTAAATCGCTGATTTAATGTACTCAATAGCGTCTCCCACTGTAGAAATCTTCTCGGCTTGATCGTCAGGAATAGAGATTCCGAACTCTTTTTCAAATTCCATAATTAACTCAACAGTGTCAAGAGAGTCTGCCCCTAAATCGTTGGTAAAACTTTTCTCCGGAGTTACATCAGCAGGGTTAACACTAAGTTTCTCTGCTATAATTCCTTGAACGCGTTCAATAATTTCTGCCATAAAATTACATTTTTAATTAGGCGGCAAAAATAGAACAATTTCAATACAAAGCCAATAAAAAATGGGAAAATCAACCCTCATTTTAGATAACATATTGATTTATAGTAAAATATTTTTTAACTTTCATTAACATTTAGCGTGATTAGATGATGAGATTATGAGGTAATTAGATGATAACATTATAAATACAACAACATACAGTAAATTGGAGGAGAGAATATTTATTATACTAATAAATTTAATAGTTGTTGTGGCTGTGCAATCAGATAATCGGCGCCTGCTTGCACCAATTCATTTTGAGTACGAAACCCCCACAGTGTCCCCACTTTTTTAACCCCTGCATTTTGAGCAGTTTCCATATCCACTGCGGTATCGCCTACATATAATATATGTTCCTTAAAAACAGGGGATACTTTGTCTATATAAAGGTGTATTGCCTCTATAATATCATATACAATTTGGGGATGAGGTTTGATGGGAACCCCTTTTCTATTTCCAAAAACGGCAGCCCATTTGATAGTTGGAAAATAATGATGCAGCAACTCAGGTAATAATTCATGCGGTTTGTTAGTGGCTACAGATAGAAGAGTTCCTCTTTTTTGCAAAATTTCTAAGGTTTCAACCATACCGTCATAAGGGGCGGTTTTATCGGCTTTATGCACTTCGTAATGGTGTAAAAATTCAGTAGAGATTTCAGTAAATTCGGTTTCGGTTATCTCTTTGGGCAAAGCACGCCGCAAAAGCATCTCCACACCATTTCCAACAAAATATTTATAAGCATCTATTTGATGAATTGGATACCCATTTTTTTGTAAAACATAGTTAGTACAATCTGCCAAGTCGTCTAATGTATTCAGCAGCGTGCCGTCCAAATCAAAAATAATGAGTTTTATCATATTTAAAAAGGAGAGATAAAATCTTTAAAATTAGCAGCTTGCAAATCCTTGCCGGCTACTATAGGATTATCAATATTCCAGTTGATATTCAAATCTTTATCATTAAATATGATACTTTTTTCAGAATCTTTGTGATAGAGATTAGAGCATTTATAAGCAAAAATGGTATCCTCTTCGAGCGCTGCGAATCCATGTGCAAACCCCACAGGGATATAAAGTTGCAGTTGGTTTTCTGCACTTAACAATACTGAAAAATGGTGTCCGTAGGTAGGACTCTTTTTTCTGATATCCACAGCAACATCCAAGGCAGCGCCTCTGATTACGCGCACCAATTTTGCTTGGGCAAACGGCGGTGTTTGAAGATGTAATCCTCTGATTACATCTTTTTTAGAGCAAGATTGATTGTCTTGCACAAAAACATCGGCAATACCTAACTTTTTAAACGTTTCGAAGTTATAGCTCTCAAAAAAACAACCACGGTTATCTCTATAGATATTGGGTTGGAGGAGGATTAAGCCGGAAATTTGAGGTTGTTCAATTCTCTTCATTTATTAAGTCATATTTCAGGTTGCAAATAAACATAAAATCTTATAATTTAAAATGCAATTATACAGATAGGTAATAAAATAAAAAAAAATAATTGAAAAACATTTATTTTAAAAAAATACTATCTTTGCCGAAATTTTAGAAACATCTTAATTACATTAATTTATTATTAACCAAATTTTTTAAACATGAAAAAATTATTATCTATTCTAACAGTTATGTTAGTTGCAGTTGTTCTCCTTTCTGCATGTAAAAAAGAGGATGATCGTGATCAATTCATCGGCACATTCAAAATGATTGAAAAATGCCCATATTGGGAAGACCAATACAGTGTCACAATTACAACTTCATCTGCAAACAAATCTGATGTTCTGATTAATGGTCTTTTTGGAATTTCGGGTTTGTCTTGTCCTGCAACCATTAACGGAACTAATATGAACATTTCACTTTACATCTATTCTGGAATGTCTTTCTCCGGTAGTGCAAGGCTCAATGGAATCTATTTAGATATGGCGCTACAAGTAACACACCCGGAATATGGCGTGTTTAATGTAACCATTTCCGGCACAAAGCTTTAAAGATAGAAAAAAGTTAATACAATAAGGGGCTGTCTTGAAAGTTGAGACAGCCCCTTTTTTTATGAGAAAAACTGCCTTACCCGATTAAAGAACGATTTTTCGTTTTTGCCGGGTTTGGGCGTAAAGTTATCTGATTTCAGAAATTTTTCAATTGCTTCTTTTTCTTCTTTCGAGAGGTTTTTAGGTGTCCAAACATTCACATTTACAATGAGGTCGCCTTTTCTATGGGATTGTAGTTCGGGGAGTCCTTTTCCTTGCAGGCGAAGCACTTGTCCGCCTTGTGTTCCGGCGGCTAATTTTATACGTGCTTTTCCGTCTAAAGTAGGAATATCAACGCTACCGCCCAGCGCTGCTTGGGGGAACGAAATATAAAAGTTTAAGTAGAGGTTATTTCCTTCGCGTTCAAAAACTTCGTGGGGGATCTCTTCAACAGCCACAATCAAATCGCCGTTAACGCCGTTTCTATGCGCAGCATTTCCCTTTTCGCGCAGAGGGATTTGCATACCGTCTTGAACGCCTGCTGGAATTAAGATCGTAACGACCTCTTCGCCGGTTACAGTTCCGGTACCGTGACAGTTTGAGCACGGATTTTTAACAATCGTACCCTCTCCGTGGCACTGGTCGCACACAACCGCTTGTTGCATAATTCCGAACATACTGCGTTGTTGGTGTACCACGTGCCCGGAGCCGTTACATTTTGGGCAGGTAACAATATCGGCTTTATTCGCAGTACCGTTTCCATTGCATTGCGGGCAAGCGACTTGTTTTTTTATTTTCAGTTTTTTTTCGGTATTTGTAGCGATCTCTTCTAAGGTCAATTTTACAGTGATGCGGAGGTTAGAGCCTTTTCGGATTCTGTGTTGTTGCTGTCTTCTGCCGCCGCCAAAGCCACCTGAGAATCCGCTGAATCCACTGCCGAAGTTCCCACCGAACAAGTCTCCGAATCGCTCAAAGATGGTTTCCAAGTCAAAATTAATGCCGTAACCGCCTCCGGAAGCGCCGCCCATTCCTGCATGTCCGAACTGGTCGTATCTGGAACGTTTGTCGGGAGAACTTAATATGTCGTAAGCTTCGGCGGCTTCTTTGAACTTTTCTTCAGCCTCTTTGTTTCCGGGATTTCTATCTGGATGGTACTCCATCGCCTTTTTCCGGTAGGCTTTTTTCAACTCTTCCGCAGAAGCATTTTTTTCAACTCCAAGAATTTCGTAATAGTCTCTTTTCATTTAGTTTTTGATAATCTCTTTTTGATTTTATATATTCCGAAAAGAATGAGAGGTGAGGAGTGGGAGGTGTTTAAAACATCCCATTTCTCACTACTCATTTCTCATCTCTAATTTGCTACCACCACTTTTGCAAATCTGATTACTTTGTCTTTCAATTTATATCCTTTTTGTGTAACGTCCATTATTTTTTCTTTATCCGCTTCGCAAAGTGCAGGGAGGTGGGTAATTGCTTCATGCAAATCGGTATTAAAAGTTTCGCCCAAAGCCATAATCTCTTCCACCGCAAAACGTTTCAGCAACACTAACAACTTGCTGTAGATCAGTTCAAACCCTTCTTTCAGAATGGTTACATCTTCAATGTTTTGATTGTGTTGAATAGCTCTTTCAAAATCATCAATGATAGGGAGCAATCCCAAAATCACATTTTCGGAAGCGGTAGCAATCAGATCAATTTTCTCCTTATTGGTTCTTTTTTTGTAATTTTCAAATTCTGAATAAAGACGTAAAAAACGGTCGTTTAGTTCATTTTTTTCTGTAATTAGAGCTTCCATTTGTTCCTCTTTCGGATTCTTTTTCTTACTCATAATTATTTTATTGATTTTTTAATAAGATTTTCTGTTGATAGGTTCTTTATTGGCAAAAATATTGCCAAAAATAGCATTATTATTATTTTTTCTTTTTGTTAACTATTGGAAGTTTTTTTTACAAAACGATTATTTTCTTATGGGTGGCGAAAATAACAAAAAACATATACTTGGATAAAAAAGGTTAACCCACACACTCTTGTTGGATAAAGTGTATTTTTGCTTTCCTTTTTCTTTAGAAGAATATTTATGTAAATTATTTACTTGTAACATCTTAAAAATAGAACTATGAACACCAAAGCAGAAGAAATAAAACAGCAGCTTAATCAATTTTGTGTAGAGACAAGTGCGCATTTGGAAGAATTTCGTTTACAATTCCTCAGTAAAAAGAGCGACCTGCAACAATTACTCGGCGAGATAAAGAATGTAGTGCCCGAGTTGCGCAAAGAGTTCGGGCAAGAGGTAAACGAGCTAAAGCAATATGCCCAACAGTTATTTGATGCGCACAAAAACAGGATGGAAGAAGCGGTTGTTCCTTACATTTCAGAGATAGATGCAACCCGTCCATCAACACTTTATAGTTCAGGCGCGATGCACCCTGTTTCTATTGTAATGAACGAAGTGTGTGAGATATTTGAAAAGATAGGTTTTTCCACAGTTTCTGGTAGTGATATTGAAGATGATTGGCATGTTTTTTCAGCGTTGAATTTTCCGCAGGAACATCCGGCGCGTGATATGCAGGATACATTCTTTGTGAATATGAATCCTGAGTTTTTGCTTCGCACGCACACCTCTTCTTTGCAGGTGCGCACCATGGAAAGTTGTCCGCCCCCCATTCGTGTCATTTGTCCGGGCAGGGTATATCGCAACGAAACGATCACGGCGCGGTCTCACTGCATTTTTCATCAGGTAGAGGGACTTTATATTGCCAGGAAGGTCTCCTTTGCCGATATGAAACAAGTATTGCTGTTTTTTGCGAAAGAGATGTTTGGACAGGAAACCAAAATTCGCCTTCGCCCATCCTATTTCCCTTTTACCGAACCTTCGGCAGAGATGGATATTGAGTGTAAAATCTGTGGTGGAAAGGGATGCAACGTGTGCAAATATTCCGGATGGGTTGAAATTCTCGGCTGTGGCATGGTAGATCCCAATGTGTTAGATAATTGCGGTATCAACTCGAAAGAATACTGCGGCTATGCTTTCGGTTTAGGGATAGAGCGTATGGCAATGCTTAAATATAAAATCAACGACATTCGCCTCTTTTTTGAAAATGATGTGAGATTTTTAGAGCAATTTGCCAAATAATTTTCTATATTTGTCGCCCCTTATAAAAAAAAATATTAACCAGTAAAATAACGTTTTATGAAAAAACAACCTCTTTTTTCTTTATTATTATCACTCCTTCTGAGTGTTTTCGCGTTGAATCAATCTTTGGCACAAGAACTCGTTGCAAAATGGAACGACTATGCACAAGCGACCACACATACCCCCATTTTCCTTGCAACCGGCGGCTCTGCGGCTAACGACGGTATTGCCGTGCTGACTCGCGATGCTGCAGGTGCAGGATATGCTGTAAATGCCGACGGCGTTCCGGCTTCAACTACTTGGCAAGATGCCGCAACCATAGAAAAATATTGGATAACCACATTTTCCACTATCGGCTTTGAGGATTTAGCTTTTACTTCCAAACAAAGAGGATCTAATACAGGACCAAAAGACTTTAAGGTTCAGTATAGAGTGGGTGCTGCCGGAACATGGACAGACGTTGCCACCGGCCCCATCGTGGTACTTAATGACAATTATATATCAGGTGTGAAGGAAGATATTCCGCTTCCGGCTGCCTTGAATAATCAAAGCGAAGTCTCTTTGCGTTGGATTTGCACTTCAAATACAAGCATTAATGATGGCACTGTTGCAGCTGCTGGTGTTAACCGTTTGGATGTTTCCATATACGGAGAGCCTGCAACGCCACCTCCCGCAACACTATTAGTTGCAAAATGGAACGACTATGCACAAGCGACCACACATACTCCCATTTTCCTTGCAACCGGCGGCTCTGCGGCTAACGACGGTATTGCCGTACTGACCCGCGATGCTGCAGGTGCAGGATACGCCGTAAATGCCGATGGCGTTCCGGCTTCAACAACTTGGCAGGATGCCGCAACCATAGAAAAATATTGGATAACCACATTTTCCACTATCGGCTTCTCGGATTTAACATTTACTTCCAAACAAAGAGGATCTAATACAGGACCAAAAGACTTTAAGGTTCAGTATAGAGTGGGTGCTGCCGGAACATGGACAGACGTTGCCACCGGCCCCATCGTAGTACTTAATGATAATTATATATCAGGTGTGAAGGAAGATATTCCGCTTCCGGCTGCTTTGAATAATCAAAGCGAAGTCTCTTTGCGCTGGATTTGCACCTCAAATACAAGCATTAATGATGGTACTGTTGCCTCTGCTGGTGTTAACCGTTTGGATGTTTCCATATATGGAGAATCTGCAACAGCAGATCCTTACATTGTTGTTAATCCTGCAACTCTATCTTTTGGCATTGTAGGTATTGGAACAACCTCAGAGGCAAAAACCGTTGCCATTTCCGGTAGCGATTTAACGAATATTATCACCTACACTTTAACCGGCGCAGATGCAGCCGCATTTACCATTACCGAAACTACCTGGGTGCCTGCCACAGGCGGCACGCTTAGCGTTACTTTCACTCCTACCGAAGCCAAAGTTTACAACGCTACCTTAACGGTTAGCAGTACAGGCGCCATAGATAAAACAGTAGCATTATCAGGAACCGGCTTTGACGAGTTTTCCGATTTTATTTGGGGCGATTCTTTTGAATATCCGGTGGGCAGCCTGCTTACCAATAATGGTTGGGTGGCTCATAGTGGAGCCGGAACCAACTCTATAGCTGTTTCTGCAGGTTCGCTTGACTATTTAAACTATGCACCTTCCGGCGTAGGCAATAAAGTAACCCTTACCACTACCGGTGAAGATGTAAATCATCCTTTCCCAAGTAATATTAATTCAGGGACTTTATATGCAGCGTTTATGGTTAATTTAACTTCTGCACAATCCTCAGGCGATTATTTTGCCCATTTCTTTGGACAATCAAGCACTGTATTATCCGGTAGAGTTTTCGCAAGGTCTTCAGGAGCAGGGTATCAGCTTGGTATTGCGAAAGCAGCAGGTACAGGAGATTATGCGAGTCAAGTATTAGATTTTGGAACTACTTATTTGGTAGTCGTAAAATTTGAGATTATTGCAGGAAACAATAACGACCTTGTTTCACTTTTTATAAATCCTGTAGTGGGCGTTCCTGAACCTGCCACACCTTCGGTGTCCGCTTCAGATATTACCGGAGCAGATCCATCCTATATTGCAGGATTTGCTCTCAGACAAGGAACAGTAGCAAACGCACCGGCATTGGCTTTAGACGGCATTCGTGTTGCCAAAACATGGGAGGAAGCCGTAAAATATCAAAGTTCGGGAGGAATGGTGGCAACCCCTGTCATTACCCCCAGTAGCGGCTTATATTTCTCCCCCGTAACGGTTGGCATTACTTGCATTACTCAAGGCGCTTCTATCCGTTATACTTTAGATGGTAATGAACCTACAGAAACTTCTACATTATATACTGGATCATTTAGTGTGTCGGAAAGTACTGTTGTAAAAGCAAAAGGATTTTTAACCGACTTGGAGCCCAGCCATACTGCTTCAGCCACATTCAGTTTCCCAACCGAAGTACCTAACATTGCAGCATTTAAGGCTGCCAATACGCCTGCAACTTCATTAACTTACAAAATTTCCGGCGACGTTACTTTTGTATTTAGAAATGGTAGAAATATATATGTAAGAGACAACAGCGGAGGCTTGCTTATTTACGATAACCCAACTGCAACGCAAATAGTTACAAACACTTATAATAATGGCGATCTTATCTCAGGAGGCATTATCGGTACGTGTGTTATTTATAATGGGCTGTTTGAAATGATCCCTGTTGTGAATCCCGCTGCAGGAACTCCGGGAACACCCGTTCAACCCACTACTGTATCAATGGCTAACCTCCTTGCTAATTTTGATGATTATGAATCACAGTTGATAAAATTGGAAGAGGTTGCTTTTGACGGTGGTACTTTTACAGCCAGCAACGGCAATTTGGCAAATATTTCAATTTTTCAAAATGGCAGCGAAATGATTTGCCGCAACCACTACAATACAATTACAGGATATGAAACCGACCCCAATACCCGCTACGATGTTGCCGGATTTGCTATTCCGTTTAATCTCGACAGACAGATTGCCCCAAGAGATGAAAGTGATATTAACAAAATAGAATATAATATTGCTATCTCAACTTCACCGGCAGGAGCAGGAACCTTTACCGGAAACGGTGTTTATCATTACAACGATCCGGCAACCATTACCGCTACGCCAACCGCCGCTTACAATTTTATCAATTGGACTGAAGGTTCTGCAACAATTACTCAAAATCCTTATTCATTTACAGTAACCCAAAGCCGTACTTTTGTTGCAAACTTCCAAATGAAGACTTACACCATTACTTCTTCGTCAGGCGCTAATGGAACAATCTCTCCTTTGGGAACTTTTACATACAATTATGGCGCAAATCAAACCTACACGATTACTCCAAATTTAGGATACACTATTGACCAAGTGTTGGTTAACGGCGTGAACAACCCTGCTGCTGTAACAAGCGGAACTTATACATTCAGCAATATTACAGCAAATCATACGATATCAGTAACATTCAAATACAAACAATATACTTTAACATTAAATCCAAGCACGGGCACCTGTTCTACTCCTTCGCTGACCGTTACTTATAACACGATGGTGGGATCTATCCCCAATGCAACCCAACCTAATTGCATTTTTAAAGGCTGGTTTATTGATGGAAATCTTACGCAACAAATCACTCCAGCTACAATTTGGACCTATACCGAAGACAGAACTGCCATTGCAGTATTTGATTATCCGATCGTTGCCACTAATGGAAATCCTGCTTTGGGAACAATAACCCCTTTAGGAACTACTACTTATTCATTAGGACAATCGGCCACTTTTACGTGCACACCAAACGCAGGAAATCAT
>Ga0123354_10001275_pt1 | contig 29925 bp, 17 predicted proteins | sample TergutLab28metaG_2_FD_97872 | JGI IMG/M metagenome (GOLD analysis project Ga0123354, IMG submission 97872) | Labiotermes labralis P4 segment gut microbial communities from Petit-Saut dam, French Guiana - Lab288 P4 | ecosystem: Host-associated > Arthropoda: Insects > Digestive system > Gut ... | reverse complement strand
ATAAAATATATATTTTAGATAGATAGATAGATAGATAGATAGATAGATAGATAGATAGATAGATAGATAGATAGATAGATAGATAGATAGATGGGTGGGTGGGTGGATGGATGGATGGATGGATGGATGGATGGATGGACGGACGGACGGACGGACGGACGATAAAGTTACGCAGGGGACATATCATATGAAGTGTGACATAATTGGCATATGATTGTGGGCAAAAAGAAGTAATTTCTGAATTATCTTTTTAAACCATGGTTCCTTGTCGCTCAGAGACATTTGCTGTACACACGGCCAGTTACTGAAGTTTATCAAGTTTCGTAGTTATACGTAGTTGCGTTGAGAAATGTGTGCCTATTGCGATTGTTAGAGACTGAAAGAATTGACCTATTTGTAACTGATAAGAAACAACATTCCAACTGCAGCTTTTACCTGCGTCCGCACTTAGTAATCCTCAACACGTTATTGTGTTATTTCTATTCCTACAGCGTATAAATGTAAGCTGTTTTGTGTACGTTATATAAACAGAGATTGTGTTGTTTGAAGGGAAGTTGAAAAGTGTTTACCTGAGCAGCAGATGTGCCAATACCATAAAGAGGAACAGAATTAATCTAAAAGTGGCTGCTCAAAGGTGGATTCGTTAGTTGAAATGTTAACACAGAAGGTTCCTGTCAGTTGCAGTATTGAAGCTAAAATAACAAGAATCAATATGTGCACAGTCATTTGTAGCTGTGTTTATATTTTTTGCTTCTAACGAAACATTTCTGGGTTACGTATTTTGCCATAATACCTTATGATATAATTCACAGGAATACATTCAAATGCTTGTGATCTTAGTATTTGACATTTGGCTGACATATTATATATTTTTCTTTCGCTCTTTATTTGTATTATTATTATAATTATTATAATTATTATTATTATTATTAAGCGCTACAACCTATATAAGATTGTGGCTTGCTCAACCACTTTTTTCCAACTATCTCTATCTGTACTACTTTCTTCCAATAGCATACGTTTATGCTCTTTACATCTTCTAAAAGTCACCTTCCCAACGTATTTTAGATCTTCCAAATTATTATTATTATTGTAAATTTATTCTTGACTATTAGTTAGTAGGTGGCGGTCCTATGGTAAGTCCAGATCTCTACAAGGGATCACAGAGGTTTACCTCAACACTTCACAAACGATGTTTGCAGTGCTCATTAGTGTGATCTTCTGTAGCTCTGTGGCAGAAGTGTGATCTGGGAGCAACTGAAGGTTTTGATCTAATCCCTCGTTAATTGTTCCTAATGCTCCAATTATAACTGGCACAATTTTTGTCCCCACTTTGCACATCCTGCTTACCTCAGTCTCCTGGCCTTTGTACTGGTTTAGTTTTACATATTCTTTTGTGTTAACGTTTGAATCATCTAGTATTATCCATCAGTAGGGAAGTCTTTTATTGTTATTGTTATTGTTGTTGTTGTTGTTGTTATTTGTTAATATGTAGATTAAAGCTGATCAATGCACAGGTCAGTAGATGTAAATAGAGCACTGTAGCATATCCTGTGTTTTCAGTAGTGTAAGCAAGTAGGGGCAAGAATGTTTTTTTTAGTAGAGTAAACATTTTCCAAATGAAGCTTCTTGGTATCTTGTATGCCTTATTAGAATTGGCATTTATTTAGTGTACCTGGAAATTGAATACAGAAATATGTTTTTGCAAAGATAAGCAACCTTTCACAGCTGTAAATTTTTTTGGTTGTCGTTTGCTAAATTTACATCATCTTGATGTTTCAAATGAAGGGGCAGATTTTGATAATGTTCAAGTTTAAATTTTTTGCTAACTTAGTATTATGATGAGATACTTGTTGGATGATGATTATTGTGTTGGCTAAGAACTGATATCACCAAGCAACTTTAAAGTAAATCTGTAGTACTGAATTAAAGTTTTATATGGAGCAAATCATAAACTTCACTGCTAGCACATTATACTTGGTAGCAACCCCCAAAATGTTGTGTACATTAAGTGTTGTCGGACAGACAATGGTCAACAAAGATCTTATCCAGTAAACAAGTCATGTTTACAAACCTTAGAGGGTTATTAAATGAGTGGATTTCTTATTGAGTTTTATTTAGCAAACATATGCCTTATTTTGATTCAGAATTGCCAAAGTAATTTCCTTTTATAAGAACTTTTAGATTTGTTACTTGAACTGTCAAGAGGTGTTAGATGACTGTACTTTTTATGTTATTAAATATCAAAACAGCTGGGGGATTATGTTTCATAGCACTTAAGATATTGAAAATTTATGCACATGCCTTCTGTCTGATCCTACCAATAATAAGTGTGTTGTGAAGTGATAGAAATTAACTTGACATCTAACTGTCATGCAGGGTATGGTTTTCCAGTTACAAGATATATATGTTGCATACTGAAGATCACTTAAGTTTAAACCCATATTCAGCGACATTGATAGCTGCTACTATGTAACAAATTTAGTGCTGAGCATAAGCTGTACTATCAATAATGATGATAGTTACTTGAAATTTAATTTTAATAATTAGTGATTATTCATACAATGTTCTCTACAAAACACAGTGAGAGGAATGTACTTTGCTTGTTCTCTTTATTCAACCAAGTAATTGCTTCTTCTGTAACATAATAAAGCAATAGGAGATAGAACTCTTTGTTCAGTAGAAATTACGTTCCCAGTTCTTGTTATCTGACAGTAATTGGTTTCTCTCACTTCATTATTTTAGGGACTTTGTAATTAAGAAAGCATTCCACAGCATCACTACTATTTAAATTCAACCACGAAAAACTTCAGCTTCCTATCCAGCAAAGTTAGAGAACTGACTAACCATCTTAGCTTCTAATATTATAAGCGTTATGAAGACAAAATCAGATTTCTGTAGAATCGTACTTCAATTTGCAGCCAATTTAGAACCTTACTGTTGTTACTTCAAAGGGTTGTACAAAAATGTTATGAATTCACAGTTCTCCTGTATTTCTGTATTGTATTGTGTATTCTTGAAACCATAGTAAATGCTTGGGGAGTGTTCCAATTATCCAACCATACAAACAACTTATTTTACTGTGTTTCTACACGTCTGCAGCAAAACGAACCAGTCTTAATGAAACACTGTTGGGAAGTCAGTCTGTGGAATTGCACGAGATCAAATTTGTGGTTTTATTCCCATGGGGGAGGGGGGGATGGAAAATTCCCTTGGGGGGATGGAAAACTTCTGAATGCCATGACTACCGGTATCATGTACGTCTGTGGATGAAGTGGAAATACCACTTTTAACACTTTCAGTGTTATGTGTTCAGTTATAAGCTTCATGACCGATAACTCTTTACAAACATTGTAAGAGTGATCACATCAAGGATGATAGGATAGGGTATATAGCACTTGTGGATGACACGAGGTGTATGTAAACTGTAGTGTGAAAACCTGAAAGTAAAGGGCCATTTGTAAGAGCCACGTACAGATCGAATGGCTGTGTTAAAATGGGCATTAAAGAAACCGTGTGCGTGCGTGCGCGTGCTCGCGTGTATGTGCGTGTGTGTGCGTGTGTGTGCGCGCGCGCGTGTGTGTGCGTGCGTGCGCGTTTGTGTGCTCGTGTGAGTGCGTGCGCGCGCGCGTTTGTGTGTGTGTGCGCGTGAGTGTGTGCGTGCGTGAGTGCGTGTGTGTTTGTGTGTGTGTGTGTGTGTCTCGCTTAGTTCTCTCATAAGTCACTAAACCCCCACTTTCATCTTGATACTGGGACTGAAGTAGTTAAAATTATGATTTTATAAAATCCCTTGCCACAGAGGTGCAATTAAACATACTGGTGTACCTCATAGTTTCGAAGACTTATCCCCATCCCTACCTTTAGGTTATGTCAGTACTATTTAATGAGTAATGAATATGAAGCATAATCTTACAAAAGTCAAACTCCTTTACCTTTTGGGTGATAGATGCATTACAGGAAAGCAGTACCAAATTTCTGTCCTAATTTTGAGGCATTTGCTCTGAAGTCTTTTTAATTAATTGCATTAATGTACTTTGAGTAGTATAAATGCTATGCTAATGGATTAACTATGCATGCTGTAACAGTGAACAACATTGGTTGGTACTGCACATAATTTTCAAGAATTGAAAACACAGTAAAGTTCATCATTAATGTAGTTCATATGGGAAAGTCAAACCATTTGCAGAAGTTTGTGGACCGTTTAAAGGTTACAAATGGAAGACTGAGAAGAAAGAATGAAGCACATTAATAAGCAACATCATGACATATTTTTTTGTGAGGTTGCAAATCTGTAGGACATGACTCAAGTTTGTGTCCGTTGGTGGACTCTGGTATTAGTAGGAGCATTTAACCTATGGTTTCAACTGCCAGGACATTAGTTGTAATGTGCATCATGAAACATGTTGCTTTTTCTTTCCCACAGAATCAACTACTGAGCTGATTGAGGGTACATACGGGTCTGTGACAGCACAGCTCATCTATGGCGTCTTTACAACACCTCCCAACAGCATCAGTGGCTCAGCCGTGTGTGCATTTGCACTCCAGGACATCACAGACACATTTGAGGGTAACTTCAAGGAACAAGCACAGCTCAACTCTAACTGGTTGCCTGTCCAAAGTGCCAAGGTAGTAGCAGAAATTTTGTTTCTGATGAAGCTGCAGTATTCAGTACTTCTTAAGAAAACTTAATGACCTTTCTCTGTGTAACTTGACAGTAATAAAGAATTGTTAAACCAAATTTATTATCACAATACAACAACTATATGTGATCTTTATGACCCAACATGTTCAACATAAAACTGGATTTTGATAATAATCAAGGGCTTCTGACTTTGGATCAGTAAAGAATTATAACATTATATTAACCTTTGACCCTAAAACAGTTGCATAATTCTGACTTATTATTGACTTACAATGATTATAAATAAAATTGTAATTTTTACAGTAATGTTTGTGACAAGTAACATGTACATGTCATAGTGTATGTCATCCATATATTAGTTCCATTTTTATGAGATAAAATCCCTGTACCTCTTTCCTGTTACATACTGCATAGATTCAGAAGACTGTAGAGCATATGTGAGGAATTTAAAATACTTTGTGTTCTGCGTTATTTGTTAGTGGATGGTGGCACTTGCATATCTTGCCAAGTCGTGAAGTTCATGACTTTGACCCATATCCCTTGCATTAACTCTGTGCAGCCATACTGGAGTATTTAAGCAATTTCTGCTATTTTGTACTGTTATCTTTATCCCATGTAAACTATGGGTTGTTTTCCTCATGTATTTTTGCAATTCCAGAAGACATTAATTTTGACACATTCCCTGTCATGTGTGTTGTATTCTGTGCTGGTGTGGGCCTCATGCTTCTTGTGTCTCCACTTTTCACCACTGGAAACTATAAATATGATATTTATGCAAACGTTTACATCGTGCCTCCATAAATGCATCCCTTCCTCAAGTTATGAAGACACAGTATCTCAGTGATAAATTGTATTTACATTTGGACAAATATGTGCATTTTACCACAATAGGAAGAAGTATTATTTTAAAAGTTTATATGATTTTTGTCATTTAATTTTTCTTAATGATTAAATGTTTTCTGTTCAACATCACTACCTTTTTTTTTCTTTTTTCTTTCTTTCTTTCTTTCTGTCTGTCTTATACTGTGAGTTGGTATGTATGGATGAAAGGTGATATGGAAGATACAAAGTCTTGAGGGCTTTGTCCCTCAGAAATGAGGAGGTGGTTCTTTGTAGGAAATGCAAGTTCTTAGAAGCAGGATATGTATAACAGCTTCAGATATGTATTGTATATGGATTCATACATAAATTTTAAACATTAATGTCCATTATTGTTGATTAAATCAACATTTCAGATTTAACAACAAGTAAAGTTGTTACTATACCATCTAGGAACCTATTAGTAATTAGATATGTAGATTATTATTTGTACTGCACTCTGAAACAGAGAACTAGTCCTCAAATAAGCTGTTGCCACTGTTTTTTCAGTCTCTGAATCAGATAAATGAATGGCTTTGTTATGCAACTGAACCTTTCATACTTGAAGTATCTGACATCACTTGTGACATTTATTGTTCAGTCTTATCCCTTCTTCATGACTTTCTTAACCACAAATTAGTGTGATTTTTACCTTGTTAATCTGCCATCTTCCTTAATGAAATCAGAAACAAATCACATTTAAGAATTATGTTGCTTTTGTTTTGTGCAGGTGCCTGATCCCAGACCAGGACAGTGTGTCAATGACTCTCGCACTCTGCCAGATCTCACTCTGAACTTTATCAAGACACATTCATTGATGGATGAATCTGTGCCTTCATTTTTTCACCAGCCCATTGTCATCCGCACCAGTTTTCAGTAAGTAATATTAGCGTTAGAGTCATAAGATATTGTACAAAGTTCAGGTGTTGTTTGTATTTCTGTGTTTGTATTAATGGACATACCGTACATTTTTAATGTATGTATAAGTAAGTTTAAATTTAATTCTGATGAGTAAAATGGTGTTGCTGTTTACTCTTATTCATGCAGACTACATGCAGACATTAAATGTCTTCCACCGATTCTGTAAATCTGCAGCAGTGTAAAGGAAGGTGCAAGATACTGTTGTTTCGTTATGATTATATTTTCATAAATATCATGGAAGCATTGACTTTTACACATAATGCGTAGAAAAGTGAACTTAATTGCCATGTCATTCTTAGTCCCTTTTATAGTTGCATTTGAATAACATTGTAAAGTAAACTGTCAAATGAAAAGGTTTAACTTAACCTGTTCCACCTGATCCTCAAGAAAATGCCAAAGTAATGATTCTGTCCTGTCACATGTTTCAAGAAAGGCCGTACTTACTGAGTAAGGTCGGGCAGGTGGAGTGAATCTGTAAAGCAATGAATGAAAGACTGTCTCCATTGTCTTCTCTGTCAATCAAACATAATAAAATATCAGTTTAAGGTGGTGGGACCTACTGAGTGTGTCAGGTGGGTCAACATCATTTGTACTATTTTGTGCATCTTTGCATTTGACCACCTTTTTCTGATTTTTGCAGTTGTCTTTTTACAGTATCTGTAGTATAGTATGTCTGTAGTATAGTTACACAAATATGTTTACCCACTCTCCACTCTGGAGTGAAAACAATAGAAATCTTCATATGAAGCATACTGAAGATCACAGACATGTATGTAGGGTGTGCTGGGTGTGCTCAGGCACACCATAATGTCTCAAAATTTGGTACCTTGTGTCTCATTTTAAGTCTGTATTTTTTAAGTGGTGTTCAATTGTTTATTTAGAACAAGGTTATTTAAGTTTTTTATCCTTTAGTGTGTTTGATGAATAATAATAATAAAATACCTTGGGTGCATGCCCTGAAGTTATGCTGCACACACTTATGCTGTAGGTATGCAGACAATCAACCAGCCTCTGATTCATGAGACTCCAAACTGCTGTCTGCCAGTTTGTATTACGTGGCTATGGCCACATTTGTAAATTGCGTATATACTATAAAAATGTCACAGTAAATTAGGTAGTTAACATGTACTACTACTCTTATTTTTCCATGAGTGACCTGCAAATAAGCCCACAATAACCAATGTGTCCCTTTGCCATAAACTGGTTGGAGAACCATGCTCTAAATATTTGCCCACCTGCATATGATACAAAACCAAGGTTGTCCATCCCTAAGAACACATGCTTCATTGTACTGCAGTAACACATGAAAACTAAACCTTTTGGAGCACACAAGACCATAGAACCTTAGTTTGAGAAAATAGAAATTAAAAACTGTATGTGTTTAATACTTCATATGGAACACACTTTTACAAGTAAAATTCTGTAATACTTTAATAAAACAAAACAAATCATTGTGAAGCCAAGAATACTTTTGGACTCATTCAACACAACTTTATTAGCAAACAAATTAGTTTTATGTACAACAGGTAGCTATATTTCGGTTTTCATTCCTAAGCTATCATCAGCCTAACCCAGCAGGATACTCGTTATTATTCTGATGGCACTGATATATCAGACACTGCATAAACACAGGTTTCTGATCCACTTTGGATTGAGATACTCACTAGACACCTGAACATATATTGCCGCATGACTAGAAGTTGCCACTACCAACTGCAATAACAACAGTTTTTCTTTGCATAAATTATATTTAACTGTGTAAGAAATGTCGTAAACTTATTTTAACAATAAATTTTTAAAAACCTGTACAAGTTGTATGTTTTATACATAAGCAACATCAACAGAGGAGTTAACTGCAGATTGTAGAACCTTGTATATAATAGCTCAGCATCGGCATTTTGTTCTAAACCTGGCATCTTTTTCTCCCTGAAAGATGGTACACTTTTACCAATACATAACGGAGATACATCTTTAATACTTATATATAAATAGTACTACACATTTGGTTGGTGCAATAAACCAAATACACTGATCTACAAAATGCATAAAATGGACAACTTCAATATATATATATATATATATCAGTTTTGCACAAGGACATTACTTTGTGACAGTGCTATGAAGATTTAGATGGACACCACACATTTAAGTTCAACAAAATCTTCTTGGGCTGACAGCCATGTCATGTATTTCCAGTCAGCTGACATTTCCCTCATCAGCATTTTGGTATGACTCAACATGCAGTCCCATCAGATTACTTATCTGCATCAGGCTGAAGCTTGTGATAAAATGTGGTCAACTAGGATTAGTGGGTGGAGTCTGGTCACGAAAACTTCAACACAGAAATGCATTTAAGCATCACTGGTTTGGACAATAATAATGGATATGTTTTTTGTTTTTGTTTTCAGTTACCGTTTCACTCAGATTGCTGTTGATCCACAGGTTAAGACACCTGGTGGCAAGGCATATGATGTACTGTTTATAGGAACAGGTAAGTACACAAGTTGCACTAAACAGCAGCATGAATCAGGTTTTTCAGGTACTGAAAAGTCAAACACAGGTTTTGGGGGGGCTTCTCATATATGCACAGTTAAAGAGCATTTCTTGTTACTGCGTCAAGTAAACTATTGTAATTTGACTAATGTCTGTCACTTGAGAGGTCAAGAGATGATTTCTTGGGAGCGTATGCATATCAGAAGGGCCTGCAGCGTAATATGGACTGTAAACCATCATGAGATTCTCCACATTCAAAAAATTTCGACTCGTGCAAGATATGAGGAATTGACAAGACATACAATGAACTCTGTGTAGCTCAGATAGTCTTGAAGCAGACATCTGTGGCGTAGGATATCATAATCTTCTTCAATTTCCAGAGTATATTTCAGTCACTTTAGAGCTCTGTCCATCAGTACATATTATATTAATTTTAAAGTGGCGCACAAAGTTTGACGTACCATAATCTTCTGCCTAGCCAACCGGCTGCTTAGTACCAGTGGCGTACCGAGGGGGGGTTCAAACCCCTACCCCCAAAATTTTGAAGGCCCTCCAAAATCGTGCCAAACTCAACCCGATTGTGATAACTGTTAAAAAGTTTTGAATTTAGGATGCCAACACCCCAAGATGTTTGGAAAAAAATCAGTAAAATTCTAAAACTACCTAGGTTTGCAATTGTTTTGCATTAGCTATGACAAATAAATTGGTTGTCATCATAAATAGTCTTAAAGTAGCAAAAATTAAGAAAATTTTACTATATGAAATGAAATTTCTTGTACCAAATTACCAGAACCCCTGACTAGGGGGCTGCCACCCCCAGATCTCCATTCTCTCTCTGTCCTCTGTCCTCAACTGAATTTGTTGAACCCCCCCCCTCCCCCCTAACAAAATTCCTGGGAGTGCCACTGCTTAGTACATAGGTGTAATATGGTATAAAACAATCGGCACTCTCAGATCATGATTCTGTGTATAAAAAATTAACAGCAAATAGTCCGTTGGCAGTGAAGGTGTGTTTTAAATGCTTCAGTCTTTTCTGACAATCACACTATCATTGAGAAATCAGGGGAAGATCTGCAGAAGTATTTTTCTATTGGTCAAAACCATGATGAACAATTTAGTTTGAAAATGTCATTAACAGAAACAGGGGAACTTATTCTGCTTTGAAGCAGTTCTTTTAAATTTGATTATAGGAAGATTTTCACATTTTAAGTTCTTCAGAAGCAACATTTCTTATGAAGATTATCATGTTGTAATGTAATAAATGTTAGTATCAAAGAATATGTGGGGAGGTAGTTATGAGGGTGAGTAAAATTAAGACTTTAAAAGTGTGAACAAGTATTAAGTCCCTGTTGTGTGCAGCTGTAGGCATGGCAAGTCATCAGCATGTGCTGCGTGTGGTTGATCTGGTGATATGTTTAAAAATGACGAGCTTTGTTGAATCTGTCTGCACTGACTTTGCTGGTCAACGATTTCTACAGTTTTAATTTGATTCATCAAAGGAATTTTATAAAGTGATTTTGGTTTATCACACTTTTTAATGTATGTGAAAATCTGGCTGAAATGATCAATCCCATTAACTATTAGTTATATACACTACACAAACATGAAAAAAATAACAAACAAGCATTGTTTGTGTAATGTAACACTGAGGCACATTCAAGCAACCATTTTTGCGGTGGAAAAGCAATAAGTATTACATATTCTGAGAGTGTGTTTTAGCCTTAGGTATTCAGCATGAAATGTGCGTGCACCATATTGTCATCTGTGGCCCGCCTGGCTGTACAGTATTTTTCCACCTTATCTCATAATCAGCACAATTTTCCAAAATAAATTATTGGACATGCAATGTGTGTTTTGATTTTCTCTACAATGAAATATTTATCATTCTAAGAAGAATTGAGCAAAATATAATAATAAAAGTATATTGGTATTTGTGCCAAGTACCTGTTATTCATGTTAGATCTTAATGAAACTTGAATTTTCTCAACAGAGTTGTGACAAATACACAGAAATCAAATTTGATGAAAATCCTACGAGTGGAAGCCGCGTTGTTCCATGCCAATAGATGGACAGTCTGACAGATAGACATGACGAAGCTAATAGTTGCTTTTCACAGTTTTGTGAAAACACCTAAAACCATTATATTCTATAACCAGAAACTAATCATTTTGGTAAATATTGTATATAGCAAAAGGAAGTGAAGTAGGACAGCTTGTCAGGACACAGGTCTACCACATCACACAAACCCAAGAGAAGACCAGCAGCTGATCAACAACCACTGTAAAAGCCTGAAAAGTTATACAAAATATGATAGTACTGTCTTTGTGCTTATACCATCATTATGCCTAAATATCTTTATGTTTGTCCTATAATTATGCCTGAGTTGCTAGTAATACTTTAAAGTAGTTACATTCCCTTTACAGATAATGGTAAAGTGATAAAGGCGGTAAATGCTGGTTCTGCTGATACAACAGACCGTGTGACACCGGTGGTTATTGAAGAAATTCAAGTATTCCCTCCCCAAGTTGCCGTGCGTAATTTGAAGGTTGTTAGAGATTCAAGTTTGCCAGATGGTCGCCTAGTGGTGGTTTCTGATGGTGAGGTGCAGGCACTGCGTTTACACAGATGTTACAGTGACAAGATACTGTCCTGCAGGTATGTTATTATTGGCTTCAGGAGTGTAGTGAAGAGAATGGACATGTTAATTCAGGTTGCACTTTAACTAAAGTCTCTTGCCATTCTTCCTGTCAAACTGTTTTTTGAGCAGTGTGGTTTACTTCTAAACATTAATTTATGTTTGAGAGGTATCCATTTTGAATCTCGATTAGGTTGTCAACTATCCTGAAGATTTGCATTGTTTTCTTGTATCTGTTTTCTTGTGAAGGTTGGGATGGTTTCTCCACGTAAATCATGAACACCTGCTTCCAACTTTTTATCTAATCATCACTGTTGACCCATTACCTCATCAGATTTTATGCTTGTAACTTTTAAGGCTGGGAACAAACTGCAAAATAATCTAAGAACCATGTATGAATGAAGAAATTTGTTTTCACAGACATAGGGTTTTTGAGCACATCATTTTGTTTTCACGTGTGTACAATTGTCTGTGTATTGTTTAATTCTTCACCATCAAAATGCTGCATGAGTTCTGCGTTTTTGATTACTTTACATCACAGCACACTACCTTAGAGTACTAAGCTGGTGGCACTAATTGATTAGTACAAGGTATGACAAACTCAGATGTATTTTCAAGGGATACTACATATGACAGTCAATAAGGTCATTGGTTTTTTTAAATTGACACTGTTTTAAAGATTGATCCATACCCGCCCTGAGGACCACTTATCCTCCTACTCAGTGGGTAGCAGGGGCACTTTGCCCAGGGGTAAATCACAAGAGCATGCAGCTAACAGCTTACTTTTATATAGTGCCAAGGTTAAGAATGTGCAGAGCTATGCTCCACACCTCCCCTGCCTTCATGATGTGCACAGGGACAACTTTACCTTTATCTTCTACTCATAACTAAATATGCAGGTTATATAGTACACAGGGAAAGGTAACGTGTTTGAAAGCAATATGTCTTATTTGCAGAATGTGAAACAATTTCTAAAGTTACAATGACAGGATGGCAAGCAGTATCTGTATATGAGATGAACCATGCGTATGATGTACAGTTTTCAGGAAAATATTAGAAGAGAACTTTTTAACTTTGTGCAAAGTCATAAGGCAGCCTACCTATTTTGTAAGTGATGAATTAGGAAATTTCTTGTCCTTATTTATTTATTTATTTATTTTGAATCCAACCAGCCATACACATGACTCTGGATACGTCAAACGTAACATAGCTATATATATAACATAATGCTGTTAATAATATCAATATTTTACAACATAAACACAAATAAAACAATAAAATACTACATAATAATATAAAGTACTAGAGCATAATATAATATAGTAATATAGCTAATTATTACTGTATTATTTTACACTATTTTTCATTTTATATTTAGGTAAATACAGTGTAAATACTTCTTAGGTGAACTCTATGTATGTTTATTGCACATTACATCTGCTGAATTTTGAGGATTAAATACCAGCATCCATTCACTAAGTTAGGATATTTTCACATAAAATGTTAATGAATTTTTTATTGTCTTGCCAGTGAATGTGTTGCCTTACAAGATCCATACTGCGCGTGGGATAAACATAACCAGAAGTGTCGAGCTGTGGGTGCTCCACGCTGGAGCGATGAGAAATATTTCTATCAGAGTATAGCAACAGGCATCCATGCAGCATGCCCTGCAAGTAAGTTCAGCAGTGTTGCACATGTTTAATTCCAGTCAAGGTGAAGAATTCATCCATTCATTCATTCATTCATTCATTATGCATTCTGTCAATCTATACAAGGTCAACCAACCAATAGGATATAGAGTTTGTTATAATGCTAATGTGATATAGATATAAAATAATTATATAATAAAGTACATCTTGTAGTAGATACTACAAAACACAAGAAGTAAAAGCACAGTCTCAGTTCCCTCATATGTACATAGTATATTATGCCATAAGTCATAATTGAATGCACACAAGAGAAATATAATATCCTAAAATCTTCTCTTGACAATAGAGATGTAACAGTTTTAATAGCAAAGCATGCTGTTCAGGTTACTTATTATCAGTCAAACCACCACAATTCATTGATCCTAACATATAGTTTGATTGCCCAAATTATTTATTGTTGTAGTACAAAATATTAATAGTGATGGGCAACTAAGATTGTAACATTTGAGACTGTGATGCTAAATTCAAATTGGCCCCTGCTGAACCTATATATATATCTGTATATGCATCTAAAGCTATGTGTTTCATGAGTAGATGGATCTTATTTTTAGAAACTTTATGTGACTGTGTAACACCTGCACATACATGGCATTTATTTCAAGAAGATGCTAGATAACAGAAAGAAAGGCCATCTCTCTTGACCACATACATGACAAATGTTAACAAAAATCATATGGTTCCTCTTTATGGCCCTACCCTGTTTACCTCCTCAAATTAATTACCTTAATTTTAACCCAGTAAGGATCTTTATGGTAAGTTTTGTTAGTTTTCAGTATTATAATAAGTAAATACTGCAGAATTAAGTACCAAAATTAAAGTTTCCTGATTCCATAAGAATAATATGGTTTGTGTTTGATGATAAGCCATTTTCCATCATTTCCTTCCATGCACAATGCTGACTTTGGATGCAATTTTGGCAGTGCTGTCCATTCCATTGGCCGACATAGACTTATTGATCTGCTGCCATTTAACCTCAACACACCAGTAGTCAATGGCTTTCAAGAATGTGCAACATCACCCAAACAATTGTTTTTACTCATTTTAATATTTCTGCCCATTTATGAGTTGTTTTCAGGCTTCTACATCTGTTGTCATGTTGAACTCTTATTCCAGTGTGAATTGTTCTTGTTATTCATACACTCAGGCCACAGAAACTGGATCAGAGATCATTGTTCTTAATTGATGCAGTCTATCAACAGAACTGTACAATGTGATTACAGGTAAGATTATTGGAAAGGATGCAAGCAGTGTCGGTGGACTGTCTTCCACATACCCCAAGACATATAACACGGACTTGGGACAGGCTCCTAAGGACGTTCCAGATGGAGAAGTTATTAACATAATGCAAGATGAAGAAGAGCACAGTGGTAAGAACTGCTGTACTGACTGTAGTCTGAAGACCTTTCGTTCAATACAGTCCTTAAAAGTAATTAAAATTGGGCCTTTGATGTTTATAGTGTATCTACATGCATGCACACATTTGTGTGTATGTGTGTGTGTGTGTATATTTGTGCTTGTGTATGCGGGCATGTGTATGTTTATGTAGGTGTGTGCCAGATGTGGCACACTCATGTTAACCATTTTGTGTCAGTTCAAAATTAGTTCCAGCAGTTGTGGAGCCCTTGTGTTAAATATGTGAGCCTGGCTAACAGGGTTAATATGAATGGCCCATGTCTGGTACTTGTGTGTGATTTCTGTGCAATGTGCTGGGACTAGAATGTCAAATTAAATAATGTAATTACCTAGTCCTGAGGCACTTAAGAGTTTATTAATTTGCCATAAATTCAACTATTCTTATGTTTCAGGACCAGAAGTGAGCGCAGCAGACAGTCCTTTACCACAGTATTCGGTTGAAACATTGGCGATGGCAGTTGTGGCAGGGTCAGTAGCTGCCCTTGTGGTTGGTTTTGTGACAGGGTATTTCTGTGGCCAAAAATGCCACAAAGAAGAAGAGGACAATTTGCCCTACCCAGACACTGAATATGAATATTTTGAACAACGACAAACTGTTAACAGGTTAGCTGTCGCTGTTTCTTTTGAACTTCTTACTTCTGTCAACTACTTCTCACATCATCATTGTTGTCTATGCTTCTTGTGTTAACCAGAAGTGTTTCAATAATAGGCATAACATCAAATCTTATGGGAGGATGGGTCTCACAGTTTTGCAGGTATTTGCTCAACTGGGACTGTATTCTAAATTTCCTGTGACACTTTTTGTAGGATTTTCTTCTCTATATATGTTTCCTCAACAAAGATTCTCTGTATTAAACTACACTGCATACTCACAAACAAAACAAACTTGTCTTACACTGTGCTTCACGTGTCTGTCGCAGAACATACTGGAACATTTGACAAAGTATTTCAGTGTAACCACCCATGCAACAATAGTAGTGTTGGTGTTTGAGTCATACAGTGACCATTGCATCAGGTGTGCAGTGCTGAAAATTTCTTGATAAGAACTTCGAACACTATTCAGTAATCTGTTCACCAGGTGTCAAGCATGTATGAGAATTGAAGAAGGTCATTTCCAGCATCTCCTGTAACATGCAGTAAGATTAGGTATTATATATATTGTATTAGGAAATGTAAGACTTAAGTTTGCCATGCAGCTGAGTTCAGTTTTTAGTTGACCTCCTGCTTTTTTCCAAATTCTCTAAAACTACTCCCATTTGAGATTTTAACCTGATACTGTTATTTAATTTCCAAATTATTTAGATTCTTGAGATGAATCTTTTCATATTAATCTTCTGCTTCCTTGTTAATTTACAGAGAATATCCCTCTGCCTCTGTAGCTACCAGTCAGTGATCATTATCATTTACCTGCTTCGAAAATTCAGACATTAGATAATGTATTTGATGCCATCTCCTATCTATTCAGATGCAACCAGTTTGACTGTATTTTTTTGCAATGAGCAGAATTCCAAATGAATTCATTGATTATGAAATGTGGGATCATTGTCCCCTTGATGATTAGATTTCTGGATAATCTTAGTAATTAAACAACTTAATGCACAAAAATCTTGTTTTATAATAAACTTATTATGAAACAAGATTTTGTGCATTAAGTTGGTTAATTACTAAGATTATACTGAGATGCATGGTCAACAAAACATCAAAATTTTGATTTTTGAAAGTGGCAAGTTTCCTACTCTGACACAGTTGCCATTAAAAGTTCCATGTACACTGTTAATCTGTTCCCATTCCTTCATTGAAATTTGCTGACAATGCTTTTGTGTGATGAATAGGAAAGCGATTGAATATCTACTTTAGTTTCTAATAGAAGCTATCCATTGCATAATGTCTTTTATTCTAGCTGTGGAATCCACATTCTCAACAATATCATTACACCTGCAGCCTCTTACTGTTGTATAAAACATCCTGTTACTAATAGACTCTGCTGTTTAAACTGCTGATATGATTCCTTTTTTTATGAAAAATCCTATCCATATTAGATGATTTTTGTTTTAATTTCCACACAAAAATGTATAATTGTATGCTTTTTCAGTGCTGCTGTTGTTCTGTCTCACCTCTTGTACTTGCATTGTATCTGAATTGTAATTTTTACATTCACCTACAGCTGTCATCATTAGACCTGATGTACAAGATTCCTTTCATTTAAAGTTCCAAATATCACTCCATTTTCCAGTGTGTATGTCATCTAGGGGAATCCTTACATTTCCAAGGCCCTTTGTAACATCTCATAACATAGTAGATTTTATGGTGACAAGTTCTTAGCCTCTTGCCAAACCCTCAGACTGGAGGACCACCCACTGTCTGCTCTCCCCTTATTTCATATATTCACAGTTACTGCAGATTTTCTCCTCCTCCTCCCACCAGAGGTACCATGCCATATTGACATCCACCCCGACTGACATGGTTGGGTACATTTTTCGATCACATTATCAGAAAAACAAGAAAAGCTAATATTGAAACTAAATTAGGAATTAGTTATGTAATGGGTATTAGGAAATAAAATGTGTTTGAAGATTCATATTTGTAAAAAGTTAATAACATGCTATTTTAGATTTTCCAACTGGTAAGTGGGCACATTCTATGTTTTATAAGTTCCAGTTTCATGAACACAGTTGTGTGTCTGTGTGTGTGTTTCTTTCTTCATCTGTATCCTAACTTAGCTCATTTCCTTTTTGCAGCCGCCTAGCTCCTGAGCCTAAACTTCTACCCCAGGAAGAGGTAACATATGCAGAGCCTGTTTTAGTGCCAACTCCTGGCCCCAACAAGCTTAATTCTCCAAAAAGCACTTTAAGGAAAGGTCATAATGCCAACCATGCTGCTGAGACATTATTTCAGTTCTCTGACAATTACACACCACCTCGGGATCCATATGCACATCAACGTGGACGTGACAACTTTGGTACGCTGCGATCTCATCAGGGGGATGGCTATCGCAGTGGCCGTGCACCTCCAGGCTCTGGAATTGTGAGCGATGGCTTTGGCACCGCCCGCAGTGCCAAAAAGGTGTACCTCTGAGAGGCAGGGGAGGAAGGGAGGGGGCATCGTAGCCTGACGCGCCCACCACGCAACCGGGCAGGCACCGGGGGGGCGAGGCACCGACAGCAGGCAGGGAGTGGTGCTGGTACCTTGGGTGGTTCACACCCTCTGGCCACAGCCACACCCCCTTCCAGCTCATCATCGTCACCCTCACCCCCTTCCTCCTCCCCTTCTCCCCCTCTTGTCTCAATGCATTCCATGACAGGTGGCAGTCCACCACCACCTTGCAGCTACATCTACAGAACTTAGCACCCAGAAGAACTGGTTCTCAAGTTTTTGGTCACATTTAGGTTGTGGTCCAATGCTTGGCTTCCAGCATGTTGTAGCACTGGCTAAGTGGTGGAGAGAACAGGGGTTTTTGAAGGAGAGGCAACTGTGAGTTTGGCCTTTGGTAGGAATATCAAAGGACTTCTGTAGGTGCTGTGGCAACGTGGAAGATATTTATTCTATTGACAAGTTGGTGAAACACGATACATACATATGTACGTACATACATACATGCATACATACATACGTATGTACTTACATACATACATACATTACATTACATTACATACATACATACATTATATACATTACATACATACATACATGTATACATACACACATACATACATACATACATACATACATACATACATACATACATAGTATGAAGTCATTAGAATGTGTGGTTATGAATGCAACATGCATTTTAAATATAAACTCTGTATTGGATACTTTGTTTTCTTTTAGCCAAAAGTTATAAATATTATTAGAATGAAAAATGTTACAGATAAGGACATATGAGGATGCTATATAGTGGGCAGTGAGATCTGAAATTGTGCATCACAGTTGCAGACTAGAAGGTATAAGGTGGAAACCATTTCACTTGATGCTGCTTTGTTTATTGAGAATATTTCAGCATCAACTTTTGCTTTTCTTATTTGGAAAAGGTGCCACCCAAACCACTGTCATTTTTAACATTATATTGCTATGCTCTTCTGCGCGTATCTCCTTACCATACTTGTTTATAAAGAGATGCCTCTTTGTGTGATTTTTTAAAAGAGGTTGCTTTTAAATTGGAAAGATTATTTTAAAAAAGGATTTTATCCAGTTAGACATCAGGTATTCTATTTCTCAATCTGTAAGCCTGTGAATGAAATATTATATGAATATTATTATGTACCCTACTTAGTTTTGCTAATGTGTAAATATATATACATATGCAGAATGAAATCATTAAATGAAATATTGGTGTTTCGGTATCTGTATAGTTGTGATTGCACGCATTTGGTTTTAATAGCGAGGGTGGATCCAAGGAAAAGACAGGTTATTGGCAGCTAGTTACATCAGTTAAGAGACAGACTGACAGAAGTCCACATTCCAGACACACCAGCCAACTATGTCTGTTTTTGGATATGAAAGTTGAAATATTGTCAGAAGATATACAGTTTTTAAAGACAGTACAAATTTCACTGTGACAAGAGAAATGGAGAAGATAAATTTTTTTCCCTCGAGGACAAGTTAAATTCAGTAATTTTCTTTGTAACAAAGTGTGAATGATTTCATGAATGGAATGACATATAGGAATTGAGTGATTTTTTTTTTGTTTCTTTTTGTACTCAGGCTTCATACCAAAGAAAAGACATGCAGCATTGTTGATGCTTGTGTGCATTAAGTGATAATGATGTGAGAGACTTCCACACATACACATTGAGAGCTGTTCCAGCTGGTTCAGTTTGGTACCTACAATTCGTCCCCTTTTGTGAGACATTTGAACACTATGTGAAATCATGTACAGTGCACTGATATTGAAGACGAAGAAGGCAGAGCATTAGACGTCACTGTGACAAAGTAAAATGTAAAAATAATTACAGATGTTTGATCTTAAGATCACAGAAAACGTAGGTTAGGTAATGAGGTGATCATTTTAATTGTTGACGTGTGTGCAGTAAGAGTAAATGCCACAGATTTAGAGAAGGCATCCAAGCTGTTTTTTGCCTTTGTGGAAGAGCAAGGGCTTCATGATTTGTTTCCTAGTCTTCATCAGATGATATATAAACTCAGTCTTCTGTACAAGACCTGTGCGCAATTTAACAATACAAAGTTATGAAAGAGAATTCTTGATGACATTTGGACCCATCATTTAAAAATGTTTATTCTCAATTTGAGCAGTAAATCTGTTTTGTGTAATGCAAAGAAGATTGTGTTTGACTGAGCAGCTGTAATAACTGGCCCTGGGCAAGACAAGGTAAAGATATCCTATCTGCTTTATTAAGCACCTCACTAGGAAGATGTGGGAGAGTGACGGCACTCATGCTTGTATCATTGGCACCAGTTATCAGCTACATGCCTTGCTACTTTACTCCCAGGGAAAGAACTTCTATATGCCCTGGATGCAGTCAGGGTGCTGTAAAAAAAAAGCTCTACTCCTGCAGGGAAACAAACTCCAGTTCCCTGGTGATCCAGTCTGTAGGCTAGTCACTATACTGACTGAGCTATCTTGGTTTTTGGTGAGACAGTTATACATATTTAAATTTTAGCAGTTGAATGCATAAGTGGGTGTCATGAAAAATGGTTTTCTCTTCTATTAACCATTGCTCCAATTTAAGCCAGTTTAACATGGTTTCTGTATGATTCCTGATATTTTTCTGTTCTGTTTATTGGCAATAGCAACATACATTTAACTTTATAGATATATGTAGTGTTGCAAATAATTGGCATAAAAATATAAACACTGTTCTTATGCCCTTACGTACACCAACCAACATTGTTTCCATTACTCAACACTTCTTTAAATTTCACTACAAAGAAAACATAATGATGTGTATTTTGTATCATTCTTTAGTTCCTTAATAGTTTTTAATGTCATTATGCTGACTCAAGTTTTGTTTCATTTTCCTCAGTCCTTTCAGGAAAATGCTTGTATAGTGTCTTAAATTAAGCCAAGATGACCACATCCTTTCATATCCTTTCAATTCTTTATTAACTAATTATCCTATCACTTTATTCTACTCAGTCTTAAAAACTGGCAGCATTATTAAACCATGAACAAAGCAATAGAACATAGACTGGCAAAGCTCCATAACAACGTGTATTAAATGTTAATTGATTTCCTGTTATACATATAATGGCCAGGTTAGCATAGTTGGTATAGCGAATCACTATGGGCTGGACAATCCAAGGATTGAATCCCAGAAGGTGCAAGATTTTCAGTGGCCTTCCTGAATGGCCCCAAGGCCCATCCAGCCTCCTGTATAGTTGGTACCATGTCTTTCCTAGGGTTAAACCAGCCAGGGCATGGTGCTGACCTCCCACTCCTTTCTAACACTGAGGTTACAAATGGGTTGGGTGGAACTATACCTCCCCCTCCCCTCTGTGTCTGCATAGGCATTTCATGGGGTGACCTTTACCTTGCTACTTTACATTCTAAAGTCCTATAATTTTCCTTATTGTATCAGACTCTGTCTCTGATAGATCTATGGAAGAGACACACTATATTGACAAAAGGCAGAGCACAGAAATGAAAGCGTATGTGGACAGTTTTTGTAATGCTGTGCTTGTGACTAACAGCTAGTCTTCAGAAATTCTCAAGCCTCCCACAAAAGCCGTCTTTATGCAATGGCTGATTTAACTCTGTTATCTTAGAAACAGTAAGGAAAATTCGGCTGTTCAGTCTGACCACATGACTTTGTTGTGTTGCACACATGTATTCTGCTTCATTCAGAGACTGTTAAATTGTGTATTGCTACTTCAAGAAGGTTGCTTGCTTTCTCATATGCATTTCCTTGTTCAGAACTGTGAAATATTCAATAAACACTTACAATTCAACACTGACAAATTTTATACATCATTCCCCAGATATATGCATTGAGGAGCAACAGTTCCCATGCCATGTGATGTGAAGTTGGTTCACATATCTGACATGTATGTGAACAGCTGATAGTTCATGTAACTAACATGTTTGTGAACGGCTGGTAGTTAAATAACTAGCATGGATGTGAACAGCTGACAGTTCACATAACTAACATGTATATGAACAGCTGAAAATTCACATAGCTAACGTACATGTGAACAGCTGACGGTTCACATAACCAACGTGTGTGTGTGTTTGTGTGTGTGTGTGCGCGTGTGCATGTGAACAGCTGATAGTTATTTTTTTTACATTAACGAAACTGATACAGTCAAGTGTTCTTCATATGATACATTAAGCTAGAGGAAAACTTTTGTAAACTAGCTTTGCATTTTGCACAAAGTTAGTGAATTGTTTTAGTTATGTATTACATATTATTATGCTATATATATATATATATAGTTCTAAAATTTCTTCTGAACTGTATCATGCTGGTATATGTTACAACTCAATTTTATTTTGGTAAAGGTATGTGATTTGTAAATATGATTGACGTAACTTAGATGTGTCAAGTCATAGGAGAGATTATTTTCTCATTCTGATTTTTTAAGTGATGAATTTGAACATTTTGTTACATAGTGATGTTTTAAAGGTAAAACATTGTATAGATATTAAAAGGTTTTTAAATATGCTTCTTCCTAAATGCAGGGCCAGCTAAGCTATTTTGTACTGTAAAATACAAGTTTTATAATGTGAAAATGTAGAAGCATAAAGAGCCAAGATCTGTAGCTGAACTGTTTTCCGCTGTTTGACAACAGCTGTGGCAGACAGATCAGAGTTTAGTCACATAATGTCTCTTTAAAAAATAAGTGCCGACAGAAAGTATTGTTTCCCACAAGTCATTGCGAAGTTGTCAAGTACGTACTATGTGCAATTATTATACATTATTCTAATGTGCATTAAGTCCGAACAAGTTTACAGTTTTTAACCATGTCTAGCTAACAAGCCTCGATATCTTGTAAGTCTATTGTGTGATGTGTGTATATGTGACATAGTTTTCATTTAACATTGATCACCACCATTATTTATTATTTGTGTGTTTGTCACAAATGTGATTAACCAGATACTGGATCTAACTTGAAATTACTGCACACTCTCTTAATCATGAAAATACTCCCGTATGATATTTATGATATTATGATATGATATTAAAAACAAGATGTCAGGCCATGTAGTTTAGGCATGGGATATTTAGATAAGACGTATGTCATCACTATAAGACACACATCACATTGTTATACTAGAAATTATCTTGCATTTTAGAGTAGATATTTTGGAAAGTGATTCCAAAGCATCAGTCATTTGGAGAAAAATATATTGTAATAATTATTAAGTCTTCAGCAATTATGTGCATTAATGTGTATGCCATCTTTAAAGGTACTGTAATGAGAGTGAAGTGCAAGATTTTATTTTCCCCGTTCATCAGTCACCATATCTGTGCTATTGGAATGTCCCATGTTAGCCAAGAGGTGGGAGGGAAGGGCCATTGTACAGCTGCATTTGCAAAGTGTAGTCAGCATTTTCTTCTTGAGTTCCATTTCTAAACTGACCATACATAACACTCAACTGCTTGGGAAGGATTATAACATTCTAATTGAATGAGTGACAGTCACCTTCATGTTATTCTTTTAAAAGTGGCACAATTCAGATACTTAGAGGCCTAGTGGAAAGTACTACTAATGCAGGCTTTGAAGTTTTTTTTCCAGCTTGTATAAAACAGCTGTTATTAAGCTTATTGCACCTGCAGCAGAGTTCTTTTTGTCATCTTGTTGAAGGGTGCATGGAACAAGGCTAACATTAACTCCCATCTTGTTGTATATGGTGCATTGCAGATCTCATTAGAACATTTTTTAAGAGAAATCAGGATGTAGAAAGCTAATATGCCAGGTTGTTTTGGAATTGTGCAAGTCCATTTATTTGCAACATCCAAAATGACTGCTAGAGAAGAATAGTGTTAGGCATTGTGAGGTTCTCAAGTAGTTTTTGTTGAGTGCCATGACTGCATTTAGTGCCATCTGTTGAACTATTTTGAAAAATATGCTAATGTGATTGTAACCTCAATCACCCTAGTAATGATTCTGTTTCTGTAAATGTTAACATGGAACTATTATATGATACATTTACTGCCTATGTAACTGCAGTGTCAACTGTACAATTTTCTTTTGTAAACATAATGTACTGAACCAATAATTAACAATAAATGAATTTGATTAGGTAAATTAATATGTATGGCACAGAAGGAAACTTAGAAAATTTCACTCAATTAACCACGATTTCACATAATCTGTAGCTCTTAGGATACACAGTCTATTTCTTATCACTCTAATAAAGCAAGAACAAAATAGGAACTCATTCGATAAGATGTATATTTGACAGCAAGAATACACAGATATATTCTGTTGCATCAGTAGATTTTTATGGTTTCATCTTAACTGCAGGCTGACAGAAAACATTAAACATGCTTCCAGTTGTTTGAGTATTTGAAATGTTTTATGTATTTGTGTTTAATGATGAAAACATGGTAAAGTGATATATTTGTTCTTTGCCTTGGGGTTTTGACTTGTCTAACTGAGTATTCTTTGCCTTATTACCTGTTACACAGTGTAATTGATTTTTAACTCCCCTTTTCAAATTTCTTCTCTGCTATTTACAGAAAAACTTGCACACATGCTAACAGCCATTTGCATCCATCATATTATAATTTTCATTTGCAGTCCTTACCATTATATTACAATGAACATATTTGTATGTTACTGTCCATGAAAGAGGTAAACAATCAAATTGTCCTAGCATATTCGAATAATGGGCAGACAAGCTTAACCAGCACAAAATAGTAGGTGAAGGGTGGTAATGGTGGTGGTGGTGGCGAAACAGTAATAATATAAACAAGTTAGTACATTTTTTCAGAGTGGTGCCCTTCCATTGTGTTTGCTCTGTTATTGTCCCTGCATGTTACATTTGCAAATCCACATACTTTCCAGAAAAACACCAAGCTTTTAAACACATGCTCTAAGATTGCTCCATTTCATAACAACAGATTTGCTCTCACTCATGATCAAGATGCTGTAAGCCAGCAGATTTATGATGGAACACCTGTGTCTGACATTTACAGTGATCAACTCAATGCTCAGCTGTTTCTTCAGCCTCAGTTCATACCTTACAGAAAGCATGGTCTGTCTGAATAATGGAAATCAATCATGGTATGGGAGACAATTAAGGTATTCATATAAAGTGTCTGTTATTTCCATCTAATTTGACCAAAGTTGGAATGTATTGAACAATTTAGGAAATATCCAAAGTATGAAATGTCTTAAAATTCTATCAGGTGTTAGTTGCTTTGTTTGATGCAGACATACATTATGAAGCTGATAGTTGCTTTTTGCAATTTTTGTAAATGTTCCTGAAAAAAAGGAGTCAAATCCTCCTGAGAAATTTGTAATTCCTCTGCTAGTCAAGGAGACAGGACAAAAATAGAGAGTTTAACTTTAGTGGCCATAACAAAATAATTCCAAGGGGTGGAAAAAAAAATTAAAATAAAACACTTTGTTTTTCCACACTCAACCAATTTTAAATTATTGAGCGAAATACGAGAAAATTCAGTCAATAATTGCAATTTTTTATAGTCTATAATTTTTTTCTTAGAGGCTGTCATTTTAATTACTTGTCCTGGGCGCCGAAAACCTAGCTACGCCACTGATAATGACGGCAATGATGACGAATCTGTAGTTCTTCAAAAATAAAATGTAGCGCTAAACTGTTTTGAACTGAATAATAACAGGAATTTCTTCAGTGTCTTCTGCTTTGAATGTTGCTGCTAATAGGATTTTGTGCTCTTGTTATCCCGCTATGAAAATCGGCACATCACACCCTAGTACCCCAATTTATGAGAAAGTTGAAACAAATGTAAGTGAACTATTTATTTTATTTTATTGTTTTAAAGGCTCAATTTGTGTCATGTTAGATTCCTGCATTTGGACTATCTAGTAGGCAGAATTACTGGTATCTATGCATTGTAATGTACATCCACCATAAATAACTAGGTTAAACAATTGAAGGTAGAGATAAGCCACTGGCAGATAATTACAAGGCAATTACAGATTATTAGAGATGTTACATTACCTGCACACATGCATTTCCCAGTTTGGGACTTCGACAGTTTCAAGCACACGATTTTTGTTATGCTGTGGGTGGGTTATTGTTGTTGACTGGAGTCACGTCAGCTCTTGCTCGTTTCCAGCTTTAGACAGCGATGCTTGGTCGCTTCAAAAGCTCAGAGCAGCTTGTGGGGTAAGTGTATATCACGTGTTTAACCCTTTAAACGCCGAGTTAAATCCCACCTGCCATCTGCTGGCATTATTAGGAGCCCACCATATTCTCCACGTTAGCGGGTTAAGGGTTAGTAAACTTACAATTTAGTTGTAAATGCTTCGCCTGTTTTCTTGTATCATTATTCCTTCTTTCATATCCGTTTCACTACATGTTGTTCTGGAATGATTTTAGATACGTATAACGAGTTTTCATGAAACTTTCGGGCTTCAAACATATGTAGTACACTGCCCTGCTTTTGCACTGTAGCGTAAACCACACAAATCTGCCGCGACAAACACGACAGTCGGTCAGACCCCACCACTCGGCTTCCGTCACTCTTCCATTACCATAGCTGCTACATCAGTAACTCTGCTTCTAGCCACGATTCTGTTTAACGTTATTTAATAGTGTTAATGCCTAAGAAAGTATTTTTCGTCACGTCATGTCAGTGTTGCGTCATAGAGTTAAGTGCGATGCTCCAATGCCCTGTTGCCAACCCGAAATGTACTGCAAAGAAGCTGCGTTACCTATGCATGTAATACGTTTAAACAAAGTTACTGATGTGCAAACTTTAGACAGACTGAGCGTGTGACAAACACGGTACCCGAAACCCCTCCCATTTGCAATCTGCCAATTCCCCTGTTAAATACAGCTTTTCTACAGCATTATGATTTTGGCTTTGAGGAACTTATAGTTGTACACAAAGAAGAACTCTGACAACCGCTAGTAGCATTGTCGCTATCCCTCCCGCCCCACCCCGCCTGTCGCCATAGCTGTGCAAGTAGCGGCAGATTTGCATGGCGATTTCTGAATCATGAGTAATGGCAAGGTGAAGAGCCTGAAAGTCTAATGAGCAAGAGACATTTCAGAGTCTGAGTCCATGGCTAATTTTGTTATTACAAAACATTTACATTCTATAGAGCTACACAACTGGTATAGACTAAGCCAGGGAAGGCCAGCATGCGGCCCTAGGTCACCTTAATGTTCTCAGGAATATAGTGTAACAAACGTAATATAATTGTATTTGGGGGGGGGGAGGTAACATCGCCCATTTGTGTATTTCTCAATATGGTGCTAATTATCCCACCAAACACAACATATAGATATAGTAGAATCGTTTTTTATTATGCACTACAACGCATTTCGGCTATTCAGATCAGCCATTATCAGGTAGATGTCGGATACACAGACAGAAATATAGAGGGAGAGAGACCTCTGTTTACTGTGTTGTGAATTGTAACAATATATATATATATATAACTTCTGTTTGGGTTTAAAATGTATGTTATAAAAATCATGTCGAACTATCCTAGCCGACGTCTAGTTAGGTTACAGGTAAAATTAAAATAAACAGAATGAGAAAAATATCTACATATTCGTAAGCTTTATTCCCAGTGTACTAGTAGTCATCAGCCGATTTCGGTAACTGATTTAGGCTGAAACACAATTCACATAAAACCTTGGATATCATCGTGTCTACAAAATTTGTTTTGTTTTTTTAAATTTCGCTTTGGGGTGGAGGAAGGGCACCAATGTTTGTGAACTGCGTATTTAGTTATTTAATTTCCGTGTAACATCGTTGTATTGGGATGTCCAGTGACAGCGGCAACATTTTAATTAATTGATTAATTAATCGCTCTTCTTAAGAGCAACAAACACAACACACATGGCAGTAACATTGTCATGTGCTTGGAATAACAAATGTTACATTATATAGCATCACAGAGAAAAAAGGTACACCACCGTGCTGCCCAAGCTATATAATTTATATCGCCAACCACGTTGAATACTCGTATCACAGATCATATAAGCCTCACCCATATTTCTCGCGCGCGTTTCGCAATTTTCACGTGACACCTTGCACACAGAAGAGACTTTTCCTGCCATCTGACACATACAAAATACACCCACTGCCCCATGCCAGTTACAAAGTTACAAGTAACTCCGTCGCAGACACTTGTGGCGCCACAAGTCCTTTTTGCCTGGTTTCCATTGAACCTTCACCGGGATGCCGTGGATATTCACGTTATTTTGGGTTCTGTTTCGATGTTTCGTAGACGCGAGTAACCAAGTGTGACAGTCGTTGGTTCGGATGTCTGTGGGCACAGATGATAAATGTGGTTGAAAAGTTCCGCCACGTGGGGAAAATGTAGGTAAGTGCCTGGTTTCGGAGAAATTGGAATATATTTGCTCAAACGTACGTTTTTGCTGTTGTAGGATTCTCGAAATGCAAATCATTATGTTTATATGAACGTGAAAAATGTTACGGGAGAGATACGCATTTAATCCACATACGATGGTAAGAAATGTGTCATACATACTTTCTAATGCCTAAAAATTTTGCAGGAAATGCTTAGTAACCCTCATTAATTCTTTTCGTAGGTGTGAACTGTCGTACGCTTTGGGCGGTAAAAGTGCAAAATAGGTTTTCAGTTTTATGAAAATGTGACATACCATCCACGTCAGTGTTTCACTTTTCATTCCGAGGTCGTGAGATAATATTTTCAGAAACCATATATTCGACATTCATATTCTCATTTTTCACTCGTGCAGGTTACATTACCCCACTCTTGTCGAAAAATTAAAAGGGTTAGACTGTATGCCGGTGACTGGTGTCCGCCTCGCATACCTTGTTCATTTGCAGCAAATGGTATTTTGTAGCATACCAAATATTTTAGTCGCGATCAGCTAGAGTATCTCAGCGCATCCTTGATGATGCAATTGAAAATATTATAAATTTAAGTCTCTGCAGAATCGGTATCTGTTTGCCTGCTGAGGATGACATTGATTGTGTTGTGCCTGGTGAAGTATCTGTCAACAAGGCATATAAAATGTCTTACATTTCAATATGACAACAATTATAGGTGACAGGTGTATAGTAAACAATTACCCACAGTAGCTTTATTGCATAACAAGCCTGCATCCACTGGGATATCATCTGGCAATATGATAAAAGGTACACTTTGTACGATGTAAACCTACTCCCACCATGGAGCTTTTGCTGTCTGCTTAGAGGTTCATCATTGAATGGTGCTTTGTCAAAGCTGTCATGTTTAACCATAGCCACATAGTAATGCCATTACAAAAAAGTTTCTGCTCTAGGATACTGGGCATGGAACCCCATCATGAAACTTATACTATGCTGGGACAAGGAGGTAAGGTTTCTGGAGGATTGAGATGGACAGTGGGAAGAAGGCCATTATGAGAGAACACAGTACAGGTTAACTTGTAATTGAGCATACACAAAGACTGAAGACCTTGTGTGTCCTGGTTTCAACTCAGATCATGTAAGACCTTGTAGGATGAACAGACCTGATCACGTTCTGGTCTCATTTTCCTACCTCCTTGTTGACCCATAAGCCGTTGAGAACTAGGCAGTGATGAATAGACTGATTTTTAGGCAATATATTTGTGTATATGTATCAGTGACTTGGTGTTTCATACTGCATTATGATGGCAGTAGAGCAGGTCTCCAAAACATTGGTTTGTGACCCTTCTGTGACATAGCTGATAGCCTCAGAATGTTAAGGGTTAGGAGTAAGACAGTATAACTTGCATGAAAAACAGGAAGGGTGCATTCTTTTGCTTCCCCCCCCCCCTTTTTTTTTATTATTCCAGAGAGCTAAAACTTGTATCATTGATGATACTTTTTGTTGACATGTTGTGGTGACAAAATGTATGAACTGGATCCATCCTGAGCAAGGAGCATTCTTGAGAATGTGTCATTTTGATGACGTGTTGGATCATTCTGGTATAATTTGTGCCTTTGTGATTCTGTGCTGTCTAGTGGGAGGAACCTTTTAATACGTAAACACCAAGTCATGGAAATGATGTAGTTATTTCCTTTTCAAATGTTGGTATGGATTCATTGGTTCTGATACTTTTCTTGCATTCTACAGTCCAGTGTGGTATATAATGCCATCTGTTTTTACAAAAAGTATAGGTAAACTTGTCT
>Ga0123354_10001273_pt1 | contig 29955 bp, 20 predicted proteins | sample TergutLab28metaG_2_FD_97872 | JGI IMG/M metagenome (GOLD analysis project Ga0123354, IMG submission 97872) | Labiotermes labralis P4 segment gut microbial communities from Petit-Saut dam, French Guiana - Lab288 P4 | ecosystem: Host-associated > Arthropoda: Insects > Digestive system > Gut ... | reverse complement strand
CTGTACACAGTATATATATATATATATATATATATATATATATATAATAGAGCGTTGCATACGTATACCAACGTGCGTACATATACATGCACCAGGAGTGGCAGCCGCTGCACCCACTGTGTTCATGATCTGGCTACGGGCCTGAATGTGACCATCCTTAACTCGCTTACGTGTATGAGACAGACAGGGGGATTGGATTCTGGTTCGTTGTTCTTTGTTGGTATTTGGGAGCTCCGTTGTTAAAATATTCATTTAAATGCATAGGGATGCAAATTTTGAAAGTTTGTAACTTTGCTTAATTTATACCCCTAATAATTAAATGAGGTGCCAGAAAACAAAAACACAGTCTAGGGGCAAGAACATTCAACTATCGACAAGGACACGTCTAGACAGATTTAGGACACAGAGACTGGGCAATTTTACGCATAAAATCCAGGAATGTGTACATTTAGAATAACTTCCAATACGTAGTAAATGGAAGCGCAAATTTTCATCGGTAGACATTTCTTTGACAGTATGAAGCCTTGTTTGTAAGTGTCGTTGGAACTTTTCAACCATTTTGTGCCACAGTAACGATATGTGTTCCTGACTAGTAAAATGGGTTTAGCAGTGTTGCTTAGTCACTTTATGTACCGAAGGCACTTCAAATGGACACGATGCCGTCCCTGCCCCCTTCTGGCTAGTTCAGAATTACGTAGAACTGACCTATGCACAGCGCACACATTGTGAGTTGAGCTACAGTATCACGTTTGTGGCTAGAGCAAAGTTACTGTATGTGGAATTCCCCATGTCCCTTGTCACGCATTACGCTAGTATTAATGCATTATGTAAATAAAGATGGTATTTGAAATAGCGTCGTTGGATAGTTTAGCAAGTTAATGTGTCTTTCTTTACGTGCATACATGTCAAACAGAATGGTGACAGAAAAAAAAATCTGTTATTGCTGTCATGGTTGGTAAACCTGGGCTCGACATTATTTCTACTACGGAGCATTGCGAATTAATAATTTTCGAATCTGGCCATAAACCTGTAAGTGTTGGGCAACAACGCGCTCTGTATGTAGCTGTCAGTCTACACAACCATTTTAAGGTTTTTTTTTTTATATAGACTGCTTCATAGTGAAGAGTTCTTCAGGAAAATCGTTTCTTAGTATCTACCAATCAGGTTACCGAGAAAAATCGTGGAATAAATAAATACAAATTCTGAAATATGGTAAAAACTTCCATATGTCCAGCGTAATGTTGCGGGAGTTTTTGGTTTTTGAATTGGCAGTACTGGAGTAGTTTCCATGCCCAACAAACTTCCTTTTTGTTGTGGCCCTTCGGTATTTAGGGCTGTATTCAGCTGAATTGTGTTTGTGTTTATTTCATACTTTCACAGAGCCGCCTTTGTAGTGGCAGCAGAAAGGCGCCTTGCCATCAACTTTCCCGGGCTGTGCGCTAAAGCACAAGTAGGGGTTCCTCGGGATGTGAAAGTTATTTCGGGAGTTTCTTCATGGATGAAAGGTTGCGAAACACTATCCTAGAGAGCAGACAAGTCACCACCTCTTGAAATGGAAGTCAAAGGTTAATTACCATGTTGTTAGGGCCTGTTACTGGTCACAGTCCTCAGCAAAGTCAATCCAGTCTATAACCTCCTGCCCTAACTATTTACGACAGATTTTTAATATTATCCTTCCATCTGTGCCGAAGCCTTACAAGCGGTTTCCATTCAGTTTCTTTGACCCAAATTTGTGTTCGCTTCATGTCACTGCCATAAATGTCAAAGGTGTTGCCCATTTATCAGCTTTAGATTATTTCCCGATATAAAGTTTATTAGCAGATTTGCAGTTTGAGATTAGGCTAATTAAGTAGGTGCTGAAAATTAGTCCAATGGTTCAGTTTGTTTGTTAACACCGTTGGCAACGTAACAAAAAAAAATATCCACGAATAAATCGTAATGAATAGCAACTACTAACTCTGTGACGTCACATAGCCAAAGATAAATAGAAAGCTCCTCTCAATCACTGAGCCCAGAAACTGGGACAATTTGCTTTTGAAGGTTCAAGCAGTGTGGATACATTTACAGATACTTGTCACCTGAGGAGGGGAGCAGATCCGGCTTCCGAAACATTGTGCTTTGCTGATACATTAGATGATGGAAAAAAAATTCAAAAGAAGGGTGTCAACGAATGACTTGCGCTATCCTCAGGGCACTGAAACGAAATTATGTTGTCTGTACAGGGTTTAAGCTGGTAAGCAATGAAATTTATCACTAGTGACTGTGAGACTAGCGATTTGTGAATGCATAAATGAGCACCGGAATGAGTAAATGCGTACTTCTGCAGATTGGGCACAGCGAGTGGTTCTGTTGATCATAGGAGCCCCTGCAAAGACATTCTGTCCAAAGTCCATGGCCTTTTGTTCCGAGTTTAAACTGAACCGAATGAAACTAAATATGTCCGAGCAATTTTGATAAGAGAAAGTGCCTGTCGACTGTCATTGTTACTGTGTCCTCCCGACGTCTTCCTTGGGAAGGTCACATTTTAAGACCTTCGTCTGAAAGACCGGTCTGGTTTAGAAAGCTCTGTTAATTGGTTGTGACAACCAAATTAGGGGAAGACGGTCTTGGTAAGGGAGCAAGATGCTTTTTCTTGGAAGTCGAAGGCGAATCGATGTTTGCTGGAAGCTAGAGGCAAAAGTGTGTTGTAAACATAGGTTCAGGGCGTCACGAAGTTGTGCTTATCTTTTTCTGGAGGGGGGGGGGCCGGGGGGGGGCTTTCTTAGCACGTTTGTGTCAAAAGGGTGTCAGTTTGCAACTGAAAGTATAAACAGAATTTTCCCCTCTGTATATTACGTAGTGGACACAAGACACAGACAAGTGACTAACTCCTAAGAACGGAGTCCTTGAAAAGAGAGTCGTCCTCTAACTGGTCAAGAAAATTGTCACATACATGAGACATGGTTTTGACTACCCTGTCGACAAGATCCCGAAAAAGTCACATATTTATCTACAATACATCACGTGTTTATTGTTTTGTTCTAAAATAACTCGGGGTTTAAAATATAAACCTTTCGCTGTTGTGTCTTTCTCATTTCTGATGCATCAATCATTATTATGAATTACCGAAATTCTTTCTTTCTTCCTACTTCTTTCTTTCTTTCGTTGCTGCTTCATACCTTTGTTCGTGCCTTCCTTCCACTTCTGTGAACGCGCTTTGCTGCAATAACAAATTAGCTACCATGCCAAGACGCAAAGTGTAGACTACGTGTATACAGCCAAAAAGAGGCGAGACTCACGGAACGGAAATTACATGCCCCGGGGCGGAGACGCGTGGCCGGTACAGCTCCAACAAGAGATGGCGAGCCAGCTCACTGGGATTAGCAAACGTACTTGGCACACAAGCATCCACTATCCTGCCCGATAGTTTTCAAGCGACAATCGGTAACAAAATGAGATTTATTTCATGAACTTGTCAGACGTTTCAACAGCGATGAACCACAACACAGATTCAGTTTAATGAATGGGAGCAAATACTGAATTCCCCTGAATTAATAAACGATCCTGCCAGTGAGACTTTTAGTTCTTTTTAAGATGCCCTTGACAGGTTTCTGACCCCCTCTCCCCGCCCTGATCTGGGTGCGAAACCTGAGTCAGTTGGGAAAATTCTCCTGCTGAGACTCGGATCACCCAGTGAAAGTGGGAATAACAACCTTCCTGCTGAAGCTACCAACCAACCAACCAACCAACCAAAGAGCTAACTGAGGGCGGCTGCTGCTGCTGGAACGCTTTTATGCCCCGGGGCTTAAAAAAACAAAAAAAAAGACTAGGTCTACTATTTGTGTTCCTTTTTTTTATGGTCGGACATAGCCACGCGCAGCGGCCGGTCTGGTGGGTACAGTGTTCACCACGGAAACTACAGCACGAATCGTGGCATTCGGTGAAAAACAGCAATCCAATGACGGGATAGATTAGACATCGAGTGCACTTGGCGTCGTCATGGCTGGTGCTCCAGCTAGCAACAGTCTGAGAGGTACAGATATGCCTTCGAGAATTGCAACAAAAACCATGAAGTACAGCATAGCTACCGGCTTACACCGTGTGTGTGTGTGTGTGTGTGTGTGTGTGCATGTGTGTGTATGTGTGTGTGCGCGCGTGTTTTTGTGGCAAGTGAAACACAAACCCAAATTTCTGTCCACAGATCAACACAAAAGAAACCGGAACACGAGAATATTATTGTTACAGCGAGCTAAATCGGTCTGCGTTTGTACCATACCCACTGTGGTATATGCTGCACATAATCGTCTAGTGGTACAGACGTACAGCCACCTGTGTGCTATCCTGTGTGAACCTGAGGCACATCGAAAGGGGCTGTGATGTGGTCTGTGTTGACAAAAATCTAATTTAAGGAGAGACTGGTACTGTACAAAATACAGTAATTATTTATACCGGTCATGTGTTGTCGAGGGCAGAAGAAGGGGCTGGAAATATAGCATGCATGGTGGTGGAAGACCTTTAAAAAATTAAAGTCAAATTTCCTTTGGAATAGGACAAAGAAGAATATTAAAGAATGATAGTTGACTAAAGTTTATCTTAAAGAAATATTATGTTCTCAGCGCGGGAGTTGGACGAAACTCGGTCAGGATAGTTCGATGCTTTTTGTTATTTCGATATTCCATACACAAATTTTACCCCAGATATCACTATTTTGTTACGTAACGGAGTCTCCATACGAATTTTCGAATTCCTGTTGTATATTTTGGTTATCCCTTATGTTTTATATGCTACAGTTTATTAACTGACACTGTCAGTATCCCAGACCATGCAACCTGAGCTGTACACGATATGTCTAGCCGCAATCGGAGTGACAGTAAATCGCAGCTATGTTCTCCGTACACATTTGTCTTGATCAGACAGAACGGAGTGCAAGCCAATGAAATTAAGGTTCAAACCCATGCTGAATTTCTTGTCCCTTCTATCAGCACAGTATCAGCACTCCCACTTCGTAACGTTTGGAGTTAGTCCTGTGTGCAGACAATAAGGACGTATAGGGGGAGGAGGTACAGTTCCACTTATTCTTAATCTCAGAACTGTGTGGACGTCTTGTGGCAGCTTCAGGCCCCGACCGCTTTAACCCCAGTGAAAGAGCCCACTACAACCACTGAATAGGAGGCTGCTTGGGCCTCTCACACTGTCTGGGAACTTTGAAGAAGAAAAAAATTTGCCGCTCCCGGGAATAAAACCATGATTTCTGTAAGGTCTAGCCCACAGCCTAGCCACTACACCGATTACGTTATCTTAGTGGCGCAGTGGGTGCAGTATCTAGGTTGTTGACTGTACGATCCGGGTTTCGACGTCTGGCAACAGATTTTAAGCCCTCTTTGAAGCGTTTAGACCGACGTCGGTGCCCAATCAGCACTACTCTTCAAAGGGTACTGGTGGGTCTTCCGAAAATTGAAGGCGGCCGGACTTGAATCTGAACACTGAACCCAGTGCTGAGGTTAATAATGGATTGAGCTACACACACACACACACACACACATATACATAGTATACACGCCCCCTGTAAGCCTTCATGTCACCCACAGGGACACACTTATCTTTATATCCTACATTCTATTGCTCCGTGCTCTTCAAAAGTGTGTCAGGTGTAGCTGTCGGTGGAAAAACGTGGTAGGAATCGGGCGATAGCACGGCGCAAGAACGGTTTGTCGTTAACGAGGAAGGGTTTCGGATATTATCTCTAACACCTCGCCAGGGGGTGGGATCAGCGTCCAACAGAGAAGGTACTCTATGAAGATCCTACCCAGTGGCGGGTTTAAAACAAGCCAAGGGTAATAAGTTACTAATTCGGTCAAATCAGTAAGTCACAAGGCTCTCATCACATATATAAAACTAACAGATGAAGTGCGGAAGTGGTTCAAGTCAGTTTATTTCCAAGCAAAGAAGAAACAAACACTCGTGACGATGTATAAAAAGAGCAAACTCGTGCAGTGAAGTACTGATGCATGTCTATTGCTGTTTATTCAGGAGCAAATGTTTTGAAGAAGTGACTGCTCTGTCTGCTCGCCCCAGTAAAATCCCAGCTGATTTTGGCACAGTTACAAAGCGGCCTGACCTGTCAGTGTCAAAGTGATTTTCTCTCTCGTTTTGAGTTCTGTTCTGACCAGGACTGGTTACGTTTCGAAGTGGAGCAAAGAGCTGATTATTGGTGTTCATAAAGAAATATATGGATTGAAAGGGCATTCTGAGAATTGGCTCAGTGGCAGCTCAGTGGACGACATACTTCAGTGCCTGTACTGGGAGCAATGAGTGTCATGACTGACAAAAATGGTCGGATGTACTTTGCTGACTTTTCGTGTTGTGTTTTGATATTGCTTCCAAATAACTATTATTTTGCTGGACACTGAAGTTACTCTAAAAACTACCAAGTCTGACTTCTTCAAGAATAAAGGTGGCCGAAACGTGACGCTGATCAGTAAGCTCTGCCTATATCCGAGATGATAACACTTGGAACTCATATGTATCCTCTAAACGCATTCATGATAAAGTGATAGGGAACGTGCGTAATTTTATATTAAATACAGTTGTAAAAATTATACTGTTAATCCGTGGGAAAATTGTCCCAGTTTTAGCGGATAGGTGACAGGGTGGTTGCCAGAGTTGCTGGAGAAAGTGGCCGGGGGCGGGATTGCCAGAAATGTCGTAGAGGAAGGTGACTGGGTCGTTGCCAGAAAATGTGGAGAAGGTGACCCAGAGGTTACCAAACCTGTCGGAAAGAAATGTGACAGGGTGTTCACTAGGATTGTCGGAAAGCCCCCGTCTCTGACGGAAATCAAATCGCGGGCGTCCAACAGACCCTCTTTGCTGAATGAACTGTCCCATCGCTTCGAGTTCATAATTAGGAGGTTGGAATGACGTCGGTAGTGGCGGTAGCAACAACAGCGGCGTCAGGAAAGGACAGAATAAGGAAAAGTGAGATAGAGTTTGCTGAACAAGGCAGTTAAGGCCTGTAGCAGGCAGGGATAATTTTTATTAAGGGCCGTAAGTTGCAGTATGAGAACTGAGGGACACTATGCAGGCTTGTGCCGTGATGTGGAGCCACCTCTGGGGCGACCCGGGGTGTTGGAAGGCGGTACTGCGAATTTAACATCCGCCTACTTTACTGCCTCTGTAACACTGTGATGGTTACAATTCACAGTTGGCTGCAACAACCAGTTATGTGGCGGGTCGCGGTGGAAAGACCGGGAAGTACATTCATTCAAGAAGACCATTTTTTAGACCTTCCCCGATAAAATTTGATAATGTGTTGGATAACATTTAATAATGTTTCGGTTAGAATGTTGCCATCTTCAGGGAGTTTAAGCTTGTCAAGTGCATATAAGCTATTAAAATATTCATATATCTGTAATGAAGGAGAATCACAAAACTAAGTGGAAGTACTTCTAGAAAGAGAAAATTTTTTCAAATCCAAAATGGCAGAAAAATAGTTTGTAATAAATAGTGGGTCGCTACAGTCTCCTTAAAAGTGCAGTAGGCCTGTGCATTCAGTGCAAAAGTACAGAGAGTTTTGGAATGCTTGAAATTAATCGGATATGTTGACAGATAGGATTCGCTTAAACACTATTGTAATTTAATACTTATAAGGTAAATCTTTGAAACAAACCTATTTTTATTACACAAAAGTCTCTTTTGAAATCACTTGCATCACATTTCGACATGGAAGGTCATAATGAGACGAAAGTAGTAAAAATATAAAAGGGAGACAGTGGTAGCTTATTTTGAAAGACGTCTATTCCTTACAAAAGTTCGTCACCATCAGTGAATTGTATAAAATTCCAGTAACATGAATTATCAGCATTTGTTACTCCAAGTTGACATTATTTATAAAAACAATTTGTAATAAAAGAACCTTCAATTTTAAACCAAAAAGTGACGGACTTGTTAGATTATAGAAATCAATTATCCCCTTCTGTATGATTTATCATTTCTCAAAACATGCGAACGTACGCTGACTTACGTAACGTATTTATTCCCTTAGTCTCATTATGTCGATGTCGCCAGCATGGTTCTTTTTGACACGGATTTGCTTGAGAGGAGTTTTCTCCTCGACGCGGCTAAGTTATTATTTATTTAGGTTCGAAGAGAAGTATAATTTAGTATGGGAAGATGGCCGTGAATGTAGTATGAAGGTCAACGTTCTGTATGACTGAGCTGTTTTATAGTAACTGTCATGACAACAAAAGGGGAAGTTGTTTTGAAAACACGTGCTTGTAGTATTGATAGAGATGTAAGTATAGGCTTTTGCCTGCATTGCACCGCCATACAGAGACGCCTATCAAACATTCACTTGTTTTAGGTTTATAGATTCACATTAGTTAGTAGAAAACAACTTCACTGGAGAACACTAAGTTCCCGGTCCGCGTGGATCAACGGGGAGTTTAAAACGATAATAGACATAACAGGTACTTGTTTTCAAATTTCTGAAAAAGCAATTCATTATTTTAAAAATAATAAAACCCTTAAAGAAATAATGTAGAGTGATGTGTGCAGTATAGGGCTTTGTTAAAATGAAATACATTTCATTCATGCGACGTTTTGCATATGTTTGTAGTAAATTCAGAAAATCTTCTAAGCAAAGCCACCTTCATTCAGCAGACGTCTAGACAGAATGTGTCTGCAGTTGTTTCTACACACTGCAGCTGCAAAAAAAAATTTGTCCACAAAATAATACTGTAGACGTCATCATTTGAAATATTCTTACCTCTCTTGTCTTAAGCGTTTTCATGTCCTTATGTGCACGGTTTGTGAAATGCAGCGACGAAGAAATACTTTTCTTAGGGTGAGAATTTATGTTATGGTGTAATTTATGTTCATTTTTTATTTGTAGTTTTTATATATTTATAATCCTGAATAAAAAGAAAGACAATGTATCTGCTTATAAGGAAGTTGTGCCAAGTTACCGATAAACAAAAGAATAATGAAGTAACACTTTGTGCAGTTTTTTTAATGGAAATTAATGATGTAAGCCTCGGATAGCAATATAACCTGTATCCTTGTGCTAGACAAATAGATCACAGGGCAGGACAAAGAGCACAGAAGATAGGAACAAAGTAACGGGGAAGAGTATTCCCTTCCACCGGCGGCACAACTGCAAGCACCTTGCTGCTGCTGCTGCCGCCGCCGCTGCTGTTGTTGCTGCTGCTGCAAAAGGCATGTGTGCGACCACTCTTCAAAACTGAGCTTACGGTGATTGGTGATTCTTCGTGCCTTAATTAACTTGCTATGTTTCTGTCATTATTTGCCCACTTAAAAAAATATTAATTACTAATCATTGTTAAGTTGATATTGTCGGCTAAGGTTGTTTGAGTTTGGAATATGTCAATGATTTCAGGTTACGGTTATCGGGTTTCCGGGAAGTGAAACCATGCTGCATGCTACTTAAACCTTCAAAAACGTACAGATGTAGTTCTGCAAAAATTATCAGCCCTTGTACCGTCTCACAGGACAAAGTATGTTTATTGATAGGACACAGATATCTCGTCAGGAAAGGACTGTAGTTATCGTATTCGACGGTAAAGACAGCCTGGTTATCAGGATACACGCACATTATACTAAGCTGACAAATTCACTTCTTTTACACTAGGTGTATAAACACCATTGCACAAAATTACTAACAATTAGTATACAATGTTTGCAATAGTGCCTTGTGTCCTTGTTGCAGTAACATTATCGCTTTACTATCTGATCGTTCCCCTGATAATTTGCATCCCACTTCACATGAAAATCTCCCATTATCATCTACCATCTCATATCTCTAGGAAATCTCGTAGTGATAATGAGTCTGTACCCACTCTCGCGTGCAGATTAATAGACTGTGGACTCTAGTCTTGCTAGACAGTAATACTGCAGACAGACTCTAGAAACAAAGGATCTGCCCTTAAGCAGCAGTCTGTCCCAAGTTTGGTGAGGATCAGGCCAGAATTGGCAGGTAGACAAACTTCGCTTCTCTTCCTAACAGTTCCTATCAGTATTCTCTTAGACATTTTGTCATAATACAGCTGTAGTTTTGTCTGTGCTGACATTATGCTGCGACAGAAGTTTAAGAGGGGTTGTTACTCGTTGCGTTCACAAACTTCAAAAGTGAATATTACACGATTATTTGTCTCCTTATATTACGTGTGTGCTTACACAAATGTGCGCTTTTCCGTAGAGAGTTGTGCACTAATTAAGAAAGGTAATTTTTTCTGCCCTTGGTAATTACATACGACAGTCACTATATTGAAAATTTAACTTTTTGCCATGTAGTTCCTTTTTAAAAATTTTGATATCTTTCTTGTCAAGTTCACTTCCCCGCAGAAGGTGAAGATTCAGTCTCAATCTGTCGGATTATTAAAATTCTGAATTCCGCGATAGGCTCATTTGTGCATTAATGTGTTCTGTATGGATCTGTATGTGTTCTGTATGGATCTGTATGTGTTCTGTATGGATCTGTATGTGTTCTGTTTGGATCTGTATGTGTTCTGTATGGATCTGTGTGTGTTCTGTATGGATCTGTATGTGTTCTGTATGGCTCTGTTTGGATCTGTGTGTGTTCTGTATGGATCTGTGTGTGTTCTGTACGGATCTGTGTGTGTTCTGTATGGATCTGTGTGTGTTCTGTATGGATCTGTATGTGTTCTGTATGGTTCTGTATGTGTGTTCTGTATGGTTCTGTATGTGTTCTGTATGGATCTGTGTGTGTTCTGTATGGATCTGTATGTGTTCTGTATGGATCTGTGTGTGTTCTGTATGGATCTGTATGTGTTCTGTGTGTGTTCTGTATGGATCTAGAAAAACAATAAATATTTATTTATACAAAATTAAATTATATTTTTTATGACGCAGCAGTGTGTGTTTACTGCGCGATAAAGTGTGCCTGTTCTCTCCATCAAGGTACGTATATACCTGGATACAGGTATAGCTCTACGCGTTCTTAACCTTGTCACTGTGTGGACGTAATTGTGCAACGTCACTCCTTTGCCGCTTTGCCCCGGGAAGGAACCCACAAACCCGCGTACTGGGCGCCACAATCAGTCTGAGCAATTTGGAGGAGAGAAAAATTGTTTCCCCTAGAGAAATTCGAAACCCTCATCGTTTTCTACTCCTTACGAAAATAATCTTAAAATTAATTCAGATTCAGTTTTAATTTTATCGTATTTAATTACACTAGAATGAATCAAATTAAACGCGTCTTTTGTGTTCTGAATTAGCATAGGTTGCGAGTGACAGATATTCAGCTCAACACTACGAGTGACAGATATTCAGCTCAACACTACGAGTGACAGATACTCAACTCAACACTACGAGTGACAGATATTCAGCTCAACACTACGAGTGACAGATACTCAGCTCAACACTAAGAGTGACAGATACTCATTTCAACACTACGAGTGAGAGATACTCAGCTCAACACTACAAGTGATAGAAACTCAGCTCATTACTACGAGTGACAGCTACTCAACTCAACACTACCAGTGACAGATACTCAGCTCAACACTACGAGTGACAGATACTCAGCTCATTACTACGAGTGACAGATACTCATCTCAGCACTACGAGTGACAGATACTCAGCTCAACACTACGAGTGAGAGATACTCATCTCAACACCTCTCTGAATTTAATGCCTAAGTAACTGGCTAAAAACTGAAATACCTAAAGCGTATTAAAGCAAAATAAAATTTTCCTGTTGTGTGTTTAAAAATGGAGGTCTAGCTCCCCGGCATATTCTTACTCTTGGCACTAAATGGTTGGTGGGTGGTCAGTTTCACAACCCTCTCGGCGTAGTGGGCCCATCTGCCGGTACCCACTCAAGACACACGTAGTTGCGTTCGCGTCGGTTACCGGACTGTTGACATGACGATTTTACGAAGGGGTGCTGATAAGTCCTTAGCCCGACCTGGAAAGAAACCAGCTACAGCGACCAAACTGGGGATTTAGTCAGCATACTCTCCACGAAACTCAATACACTTAGCCAGTTGCTCTAACTTTTGCAAGCCACCAAAAAAAAAATAAAATAAATTCAGAAGGTTGTCCGTCTAACCAGGTCTGCGCGGCAGCTATGACCTCCGCGTCGGACGAAAAATGGCTATCTTTCAATTGTTTTCTTCAGTCCAGGGAACAGGTAGTAGTCCGACGGGGCCAGATCCGGAGAATAGGGTGGGTGATCAAAACACTGAAGGCTCAGGTAGGTCAGTTTCTTCTGGGTTGCAAATGCCCGGTGAACTGGGGGCATTGTCGTGTAAGAACAAGACCACCTTGGTGAACTTCCCGCGGTGTTTTTTCTTCAAAATGTCCTTCAATTGCACCAGCAGAGATGAGTTAATAGTCCGCGTTGATAGTTTGATCCTTTGGAAGATAATGAGGAGGATGCCGCCTTCATCACAAAAAATCAAGGTGAGAACTTTTCCAACGAATTTTTGCAATCGGAATTTTTTTGGGCCGGGGTGATCCGCTATGCCGCCACTCCATTGATTGTTGCTTTGTCTCCAGGTCATAGTGATATAACCAGGTTACGTCCATGGTCACCAATCGCGACAGGAAGTTATTTGGATCGCGCCGAAAAAATTCCAAAAGTTGCTCAGACGACTGGCAACGTTGACGTTTTTGATCCGCATTCAGGCATTTCGGGGTCCACTTCGCGGAGAGCTTCCGCGTGTCCAAATTTTCATGAATGATGGACCCAACCCGCTCACGTGATATACCCAGTTTCTCAGCTATTGATTTAGTCTAAATCCGGCGGTCTTCCAAGATTAGCTCGTGCATTTGATTAATAATCTCCGGGGTGGTCACTGTTTTGGTTCGTTCATGACGAGGCGCATTACAAGTGGAAAAATCACCACGTTTAAACTGGGCCACCCAGTTATCGACGGTGGCATACGTTTGTCCATGTTCTTCTAATGTTTCTGTCAGAATGAATTTCTTTCGGCGCCTTGCCTTGCAGAGAAAAAAAAAACTTGATAACAGCTCGCGTCTCCATGTTGTTGAAACCGCGCGCGTTGCCTGGCATGCTTCCTTTCAGACTCTGTAAGAAGAAAGGACTTGCAATTCGGCACATGAACAGATCCCTATTTCCAACGACACTATTCGATTCCGTCCTACGACATCGGGAAGTAGGTCGGGCTAAAGACTTACCCCGTCCTACGACATCGGGAAGTAGGTCGGGCTAAAGACTTACCAACGTCCCCTCGTATAGTGTCCTGCTGGAAATTTCCTGCCATACTTGAGGAGTATGAGAGTGGCCAAAAGTTTGAAACGATTTACATAATTAAAAAAAAAGTCTTGCTGCTCCCAGCGGACTTCTAATTTCACACTCAAACACCAAGGGTCTTGCCAACCGCACCGAGGTACTGTCGTGACCAAACATTAAATGAAATGTCTGTGTTAATGCTTTAAGGCTCACAGGATGTACCTTCTGTAAGTAAAACTTGTCGTAAGAGTAATGAAGGAGCGAACCAACGACCACTGAATTCCTACGTAATGTACATCTGTAAAAAGCGAGCCACGCAGAACATTTATGCTCTATGCAAACATTACTTGCTGTATGAGCAACCAGCAATCGTTCGGTGTCGGGTTACTGTGTTTAGTGGACTGGTCACGAGGCGCGTGACACAACCCGCTCCATAAATAAGGTCTGTCACATAATAGCGGCCATCTGCTGGCCCTGTTACGAAACCTGACCAGGGGGGCGTCGCGTCCGCCTCTGCAGTTCCTCCCTCACGTCATCGGAAAATTCGTTCTGCAGAGTGGGAAATTTATTCAGAACAAAGATAGTGCTTTATCTTTCATCCAGTAATCATCGGTGATGAGGTATTGCTTTTAGGTACGCAATGTTCAGCTTATTGTAGATTTTATTTTGAGGCGGTGTTCTGACTTTGTGGTTTTGACACACCCACCCACCCACTTATTCACCCACTCCTACCTACACACATATTCATATACACGTACATACAAAATATTACAAGCGCTCTTTCTCCGGAGGAAAAGGAGCTGGAGCGTGAAGCTGACCACTCACCTTCATCTAGTGACAGATTCAGATGAGTGGAGTTTTGCCTCCATTCCCTCAAATGTCTTAGTGCGTGTACATTTGTATTTACCTTTCCTATACATAACTATGGATGCCGATATAACTCAGTCGATACAGCGACTCGCTACGGACTCGACGGTCCGGCGATAGAATTCCGGTGTAGGCGAGATTTTCAGTGACCATCCAGATCGGCGCCGAGGTCCACCAAGCCTCCTGTACAAAGGGTACAGATTCTGTTTCCCGAATATAAAAAGGACGGGGCGTGGGACTGACCAGCTACTCCTTCCAGAGACGGAGTTGTGAATGGGTTATAGATATCCCTTCGCACTTCGTCCTGTGCATGTCATGGGGTGACGTTTATCCTTTACGTGCAGCTACACTTCTGTCAGTGACGTGAGTAATTTGCACACAACCCAAATCGGAGTTCACAATTGGATACCGGAGTTCCTTTGCGGGTTTTTATAAGTTTACAAATTTACGTGGAGACCGCGGTAGCACAGTGGTTAAGGTGCTGTGCTACAAATCGGAAGGTCGCTGGTTCCATCCCAGCTAGTGTCAATCGATTTTTCATTGACATAAAATCCTTCCGATCTCACTATGGCCCTGGGGTCGACTCAGTATCTAACAGAAATGAGTACCAGGAGTATTTCCTGGGGGTAAAGGCGGCCGGTACGTAAGGCTGACAACCTACCACCATCCTGTGCCGTTGTCACGAAATCTGGGAGTCTTAACTTCCTGGAACCCTCTGGGCCTGTCCAGGCCTGTAATGGGACTGATTTGCCTTTTACCTTTTACAAGCTTACGTAGCTTTACAGTACAGAGGCACTTTGTTTGAGTCTCGGTCGCAAGGGTAGTTGTTGAGAGAGTTTTGGCTTTTTCATTCTCTCCAAGAAAATATTTGAATCTTGAATACGAATATAACAATTCCATTTTCTCCCAGACGGCGTTAAACAGTTTGTGCACGTACTACAGCAGCAATGAATAATGTAAGAAAGACGCGGTTAGCCCCACCAGTTTCAGTACTCTAACGATATCGGACAGATTGTACGAATCACGAAATTTCGTTAAGTAATTTTATTCATTAACAGATTTCTTTTCAGTGCCTGTTTCATTCATTTTCCTGTAAAATCGGAAATAGTATTGCAGAGTACTAATGTTTTGTGAACTTCACTAACATCGAGTACCGGCGTTTCGAAGTTTTCCTGTCTGAATTCTTCATGCCAAAGGTTGCCGCACCGCTTTCGTTTTTATTCCAGTATATCCTTCCCTTTCCACATTTTCCACATAAATATGGGGTCCCTCAACCTTTTTCCTTCGCTATATAAAATTTATTGTGATGTTTCTGTATCAGTTTAATTTATTCGGCCATATTTTCCTTTACAATACTGACAGTGGGAAAAACTTTCGATTGTTTGTAAACATAACCTGCCTTGTTAAATGATCGGTTAGAGAAGTAACTAACTTCTTTATTTTGCAACCAGACGAAACCAGTTTTTCACTTTCATAAGAAACCCACTTGTTTTATCTAAGCGAAATTTATTATTATAACAGGGAATAGAATGCGAGAAAATTGACTTTTCGAATCTTCGAAGTACCAAGGGCAAGCAATATCCAAAAAGGAAGTGTGAAGCAATTTCGTCCCTGCACACTACTTCATGATCTGACACTAGCTGCAACAATTATGCGCGCGGCGAAATAACTGCAATGGAAAAGACTTCGATACTTCCGATATGAAATTAACTTTCATCACACATTCAGCTGCGACAGCGGTGTAATAGCTGCCATTTCTGCTTCGTTCTTAGGGGGCACTGATTTCGATTCTAGGCTTTCCTCAAATCGTTCACAATTTTCCTCTTTTCCTTAGTGAAAGCCAGAATATTTAAGTAGACGTCGGGTGTATCATTTAAAATCCACACAACCTCTGCAACTGACTCGTGTTTGATATCACAGACAAAGACCAAAATATCTTCGAGGAGAAGATCAGGTTTGATATATCCCTGTCTCGGTGTTCAACACTTCTAATAGCGAGTGTAACATACTTTCAATTCCTAGCTCCAGCAGAATACACGTTTATAACGTCTATGCCACAAACATCAATCAGTCAATCCCTGAATTTCGTGTTCCAGCTACTGCGTTATTGATTGTGAGTATCTGAGTAAGTGATGAATGTGGTTGCCTTTACACGTTCATAGCCACAGGATCCAAAACCTGCACACTCAGGCGGTGCTCCTGTTCTATTGCCCCTAAGTACGTCGTTTCGAATCAACGTTAAGACTTTTTTTAATCCACTAGCAGCCAACGAACACGTTAGTCTGAGTAAAGGTAACGAAAATCCTGTTGCGATTTTTTTTTTAAATAATGGCTACACCAACAACTGTCCTTATTAATGACATGGCTGGTACAAGGACTGGAAAAAATGATGGAAACACTAGGTAACACAGGAATGAAAGTGTTGTGTTGGATGCACTAAAAGAATATTAGTTGTATATATCGTTATTCTTTTGTTTACTGATGCTGCGTACTGCCAGTGTCAAGGCAATACAAATAGGGTTTAGTAACAGTTTAAGTACTGCAAAATGCGAGGCTTGTCAGGTTTGCAATGAGGACAGATTGTTGGTGCACGTTTAGCTGGGGCGTCTGTAACCAAAACGGCCACTTTATTAGGTGTATCCAGAGCAGCAATTTCCAAAGTTATGACGGAGTACACAAATCATGAGAAAACATCGTCAGCTCGGAGGAACAGTGGCCAAAAACAAAAACTAAGTTAAACGTATCGCGTACGTTGAAGAGGATTGTGTCTAAAAATCGTAGAACTGCTGCAGCAAAGGTGACAACAGAAATCAATATTCATCTTGAACACCCTTTCACAACTGTTTACATTACTTTGCTATCTTTTTTGTGTCCATTGGTTACGAATCAGGCCATAACGTTGGATTATAAGCAGGAACAGAACACTGCCAATAAAGAGACCAATATGACGGACGTAACACGTGTATCACTCAGAAAGTCATGGAAACCACCAAAGACAGAAGCATGCTGCCGTGCCTGGGCGATTTTTCTCGCACAGGAATTGAATTGCGACCATGACCAAAGTGATAGCTTTTATTGGCGTTGAAAGCCATAACGATGCAGATATATAGACGGATTTAAAGCTGATGTGGTGAAGACAGTGCTTCCTCCTCCTCGCCCACAACTATATCGGCGTGACGCGCGTTTGTAGCCATCTCACAGCCGTGACACCCTAATTTGTCAGCGCACCTCTTCTTACCTGTTGCTTCCATTGGCAGCGCACTCACGTCACAGAACGCGGTGCCTCTTTCATTGACCACAATTCATTACGGCTGGTAGCCGATGTATTTCTGTCCGACACACGTGGAGTAGAACTGCTGATGACGTTGGTGTAGCAAGCGTCTATCCGCCCCCACGATCCCCCCTCCCCCCCTTCAAAACGTAAAAACAGATTTTCGAGAAACAGCTGTGAAGATTTAGACTGGACTGAAGTGATGAATGACAGGTCTAATTTCAGCCTTCGGTGGTCTACGAAAAAAGCCGAAGATTTTCATAACGATTAGTGATTTCTGCACCAGAGCAGTTATTGTTGCTGTTTTTAACAAATTAAGTTGGAATATTAACGACATTATTTTGTTTTAAATTTGAAGGTATATAAATTTCGCAGTAACCTTAATGACGTTGCAGTAACGTACTATATTTGAAGTTCTGCCTATTAGTTCACGTGTACTGTGATGGTTGTGTGGTTGACCTCGCTGCTGTTAAGTCAGCACGTTAGACACAAAGTAAGAATTCTTTTTCTTGTTCTTCTTCTTATTCGTCTGACATTACAGCCCTTGGTGGACCTTAGGCTTTCCAAAATTGACTTCCACTGAACTTGGTGCTGCGAGTTACTCCCCCAGTTCCTTTCTCCCACGTTCTTTGGATCTTCAGCTGTCCCATGTCACCTAAACTTTGGTTTTCCTGCACGTCGATTGCCTTCTGGTGCAAGAAAGTAACCCTTCTGCAAACATCCATTTCTTGCATTCTAAAGAGTTGTCCCAGCAACCTCAATCCCCCCCCCCCTTATCACTTGAAGTATGTCAAGTTCATCGTAGAACGTATAAAGTTCTTAATTGTATCTTGTTCTCCACATACCATTATCGTTAATAGTGTAGTAAATCATTCTTAATATCCTTCTTTCTCAGTTTCGGAGCATATTTCCATCCTTATTTCAGAGGAGCCAACATTCGCTTCCATATGTGTCTGTCGTATACATTTTGTATCTGACATGCGTTTAGTCTAACGTTTCAAATTCGGTGAGTTTAGCCGTTTCTTTAACCCACAGCTAATTTTATTGGCCATAATTATTCGTTGTTTCAAAGTAAGAATAAAGAAACATTATTATTATTATTATTATTATTATTATTATTATTATTACTGACATTACGTGCTTCAGGATTGGGATTTTCTGCTGTGCAGCGACCTTTCACACAATTCATATACGCCATCTTGTTTCCCACGTCGGGCCGCACTTAATGAGCGAGCAGGTCTCTGCACAGATAACCGGTATTTTTATACACTGTTGCCCGAGGGTGCTGCCATCTCGCAAGACCGGACGTAACTCTGTTGGTAATTATGAAATCATTCCATTCACTTGTCCGATGGACGTAGCCTTCAGGAATGTAATCTACACGGTCTGGGAAAAGAAAGGTAACAAGTGCATTGGTCAGTGGCGGTCTTACCAACTGACCCAGGTCCATTCTCTTTAGGTAAGTCATTCGAAGGCATGGGCTTATCACTCGCTATTACCAGCATGCACTTGGTAAACTAACTAATTCTCTGGTAACAGAACCTGAAATTTTAACACTGCTAATAATTAAACATGCAAGTTCTTTCTTGTCATAAGACAGTTCAAGACTTTTTCCTCTACAAAAAATTTGATTTTATTCTTGTAGACGAGAAGTGCTGTATGTTTACTCTACAAAATATCTAAACGAGACGGGAGTCTTGTTTGTTGCTTTCAGTCATTTGTATGTCCAGCACGTAGTAGGAGCGCAGAGGAAAAATGTTAGTCGTATCATATAAAGGACGAAGCTCGTAGATACGCTGTTTCTTCGATGCGCACTTGTGTTGGGTCTTTTTAAAATTATTGCTTATTTCCTTACGGCCACAGGTTTGGAATTTAGGGGATACTGACTTCGAGGTCCGAATATTCACCACTGTTTGTGTGTACCCAGCCCCAATACCTGAACTATAAACAGCTGAACACACTGGAAGTTCACTTACAGGCACAGTTCTTCTCAATGCTGGACTGGGTTATCATCGACTTCGCTTTCCGCATGCTCTCTTAAGCATTTAGTGACAGCAGTCGACATATTAAATGGAAATGCAGGACAGTTGATGATATAAATACACCTACAACCCCAAAACAATGTATAAGAAAAAGGTCGGAAGGGTTATAAGGGAGAGAGAACTCCAGGATTAGGCCTACATAGTGGACATAAACCTGAAGGAAGGGGAAAATTATGACATAGTTGCATACGACAAAGAATCGGTTTTAAATTTAACATCTTGAATTTTAAAAATCATCCATAAATATTCTGTAACCCGTTCAGCAGTAAAGTGCTGGCTCCACACACGGCTGTGTTTTTATATTTTTATTTTTCTTCCTGTAGCAAATACGATTATCTGTGGTGTGACTTTTCCACGATTCTGTCTTTTTGTATTTTGTGTGAATGTTATCTTCAAAAACATGGACATTTTTTGGCGTCACTACTTACGAATAATGTGAAATCTCTCTGCTTCTTGTTTTGTGCCTACACGGTGTTACATTCCTGTGCATCATATCTTAATACTTCGTATGTCTTGACTGTGCAGGTGCTGTCTTTTATGTACCTAAAACAGCGTGTTGTGTTTATTATTTTTCTTCCTTTCTTCTTCCACTTCGTTTAAGAATGTCCTCTGATCTATTGTAGCTCAGAACTAAAACTGAAACAGTGAATGCTAAGACAACACGTTGGTCTAGTTAAGGGCCCGTTGTAAGGCCTCCGATACAAACACATGCCTCGAATGACGTTCAAACTCACGACTCCAATGTCTCAGAAGTCCCAATAGCAAGTCCTTACAGCTACATTTACGTGTGTGAACTTTCTCACCATTCGCCCAAATGTTGGCCAGTCGGAAGCAATTTCGCTTTTCTGATGAAAAAGTAATATTTTACTAGCCTGATAGTTTTCTCTCAGTTCTGCCGAAGTAACGCTCCACACAACAAGAACTTGAGATTCGTTCCAATGCCGCATATCGTCCAACTTGTGGATATGTAGCAGACTGCTTTGTTCCTGCAGATTTGGGTCAGTTTTTAAATTTGTTTTCCAGTGGTTTCTCTTTGTTCTTCACATTCCACAATAGAAGAACAATTGTAAAAATATTTAAAAATTGTGTCATCTCGCTCACATGCCACCTGGCCATACTCCAACAATATAATGTACTGTTTTTCCTGCCTGCTTAATTTCACTCAACTAATTTAATACTTGCGCATATATACGAGTATATAGACGAATAGTGACACACTTGAAATTTTTTAACACCCCTGGGTGGCGCAGTTGTTTGAGGTACTGCTCTACAACCCGATTCATTTCCCGATAGTGTCATTGGAAATTTCATTGACATAATCCCTCCGGCCGCACTGTGACTGTGGTGTCTACTCAGTCTAACAGAAATGAGTATCAGGAATATTTCTTGGGGTTAAAGGAGGCCGGTGCATATGGCTTACTACCTACATGTGCCTTTTCCCTAGAAATCTGACAACCTCAACCTCCTGGATCCCTCAGGGCCTGTAATAGGCCTGTACAGGAATTGTGTTTAACATCATTAGCTCTCGAGCAAGCAGGTAACACATTTGGCGACGTTGCTCGCTCTTCTAACTAAACTAAGCGATTTCACTCGCACAGAGTGAATTCGCAAGCTAGTAGAAAGTAAAGGGTATTATATATATATATATATATATATATATATATATATCCGTTAATCACAATGTTTCTGTTCTACAAGGTTATTTATGTATGCAAAGTGTTGCGGCCACAGGGTCCACCGTCAGGTACCACCATAAAAATTAACGGAGAAAATTAATTTGTTGCTATATAAACAATACTTGTATCATGAATGAGACCTCTTTCCTTCATAAAAGGCTTATGTTGTGTATCGTCATGAATTTTGGTAATGTAATTCACCTGAGACATTTGCATTAACGCTGAAGTTTTGTATAATTATTTTAAATTTACCACGTAAAATCGAAGTTTAAAAATTCAAATTGAAGATAACATTCTTTCCAAATTATACTTTTTTGTTGTTGTTAATTAATATCAATTTGGAATATTCGCAATTTCTTGTATTTCTTAGTGTAGGTTATGTAGCTTATATTAAGGAATTAAATCTTAAAAAATAATAATTTATATAAACTGTATTTAGTAAATATTTTATGTGAAACTTTAATTTATATGCAGATATGCAATACCTTCCCCAAGAATATCCCAGCGAGTTATCTAAATTAAAATCGCTTAATTTAACTGAGGTTTTACTTTTCGGCCACAGCGAGCTTCATGTTTTGTGTCTGCATTGTTAAAGCTTGTGGAATGGAACTGGAGCAGTTAAAGTAGACGTGCCCAGTGGCTGTCAGACTCACAAAGGCACCACACATTGCTATAGCTACTTGTGAGCTGTCCTTAGATCACTCTTGCTCTCGTCCTGCCACAGCACCCTGAGGCAATTGGCATGTAAGTTCGGAGCCAGATCACAACCCCGTCTTCCTGCATCCCTTAAAACTTTAAAGTCCAAAGCTAGACATTTTAATGAAGATAATAATCTGGGATGGAAATTAGATACAGTCAAATGGTGAGGCAATGGTGGTATAACATGTGTGGCTATAGCAGCTCCATATGCTCAGTTGGCACGAGCGCTCTTCCTTCCTCCTTTCTTCCTCTCTTTTGTCTTGTACTTTTCTTTCCTTATTTATGCTACCTTTCAAACAAGCGAAACAAGTCGTGCGTTCAGATTATTCCTAGAGGAACCTGAACTAAAATACTAGTTTGAAGACTGCGAGGTGAATTGTTGACTGTAAATAGACAGTTTTTTAAATTTTAAATATTTCTTTATCACGCGCTAAGGTTTCGCTATGAGAATGAAACCAACAAATGCATATGAAACTACGTGAATTTATTATATGATAATCGTTGTAAACAAACTACATGTTGATGTCACTTTTTGTGGCCATATTCAGTGGGATGTTTTTACGAATAATATGTTACAAAGATAACCAAACCAATGTACAGATATGAAATACTAAGTTTTAAATATGTTAAAAAATATACGTTAAAATAAAAATAAAAATAAAATTGTTTGTGTTAAATTTATGTGAGTAATGGATGTTAGTATGCTGTGTGCATCGTGTCACCTGCCTGATTTATGGAGCTAACATAGACAGACAGACACAACACATAAACACCTCGTTACTCACATAAATTTAGAACAAATAATTTATCTGTATTTTATATTTTAACGTACAAATATTTAAAACTTGATCATTTTATATTTTTGCATTAATTTGTTTGTGTTTGTAACATATCATTCGTAAAAACGCCTCCCTAAATATGACCACAAAAGGTGACCGAAACATTTTGGAGGTTTACAACGATTATCATGTAATAAATTCACATAATTTCTTAAGCACTTGTTGCTTTTATTCTCATATTGAAACAATTTTTTGTTGAGAGGTATACCATTTTTTTTTATTACAGCGAACTGTAACCTAGAGAATATTATGATTTTCCATTCGATGGAAAATGGCGGTCCGTTGTAAATAAGTAGACCTAATTAATGTGACTACTTCAGTGTTACAGCCTCTTCTTTTAGAATTTGTTAATTGTTCACGTTACTGAATTAATTGATTTTACTAAACCGTAAATTTATGACCAAATTCCCAAAAGCCGGAGGTACGTTGTCCTGAGCCTCAAACTTCATGTTCTACGCGAACTCGTATAAATCAAGCTGAGAGTGCCTCCAACCGCTCAAATACTTGATCAACGGACCTAATTTTCCAAAAGCTTCTCAACTACAGGTGTTACAGTGTCTTTCCACTCAAATGCTCTTTTGCCTCTGGCAGGTAGCCCTCCCCGGTATTTATTCACCGTGACCGAAGAGAGGATTATGGGATTTAGTAAGTGAATTAGAGCGGCAGCTATCACATGGCAGATTTGAATACCGTCTGCCCGTATATTAGTGTTTCCCAAAATTTTACTCGCGGACACTTTTTGACTTCGAAAAATAACCACAGATTCTCACATCTTAGCTCATGTAAATAGCGTCTGGAATGATACATATCCAGAATTAAAAATTTTGTGTCTCAGAACTGATTTTTAGATTGCTGTGAACACACAGCAGCATAGATGTAAAAATGCATTGCATGATTTAACCTTAATTAAAATGATTGTCTCTCCCTTCGTGGTTGCAGGAGGTTTCTTAATTAGATATGCTAACGGTCATACCAAATGAACACATCACCAATTAAAGACGTTCGGCTGCTGTTTTTAACAAAACAGTATTCCTTTATTAAAACATAATTAAAATTTGAAGTAGCCATTACAGAAATGTATCCACGGATCCTCTAGGAACTGGTCGCGGATCCCTTGACATCCGTACAGCACACTTTGGGAACAGCTGCCTTAGAGAATTGGATCGAAATATCAGTAATACACGTCTGCAGCCCAAAGAATTTCTCTAACCCGCAAAAAGGCATGAAAGAACCTCAGGTCTGGGGTTTTAATGGCAGTCCCTGGTTTACCCGGTTTTACATTTTGAAACTTTTTTTTTTCGTGCACAACAATTATTACGTATATTCGTCTGTACATACCTGCGTTGATGGCCTGTTGTCTGTCCATTCGGCAGTGTGATTGTCCAAACTTTCTATCTGGTTTCCTTAAACGTTTGCATGACACGTTTATATTGAACATTGCAAGGAATATAAGAATGCAGCACAATTACATTACGTAAGTGTTCAGGAATTTAGATAACTAACCCTTTATAGGTTCAATTCCTTATGTGATTTTTTTTTCTAGGAAGTTTGTATGCAACAAATAAAGAAAACTGATTGTATGGTATTGTAGAAGGAATGATGGAAATAATTAGGGCCTTTATTATGATGGCAGGCATTACTACACAGTTGCACTTCAGTAGGAATTCGTAAGGGCCTCTATTTTATCTTACATGGCACAGGAATCTTCATGGGTAAGTCTAATAAAAGTCACTGTGGAATATAATTTTATTTATGTAAAACGTCCGAAACTTCGAACGAACAAGAGCCTGTAGTCTTCCAGTAACCCTGTTTTGAGTGTCAGTTTTCTGCCAAATATCATCTGAAGAGCTTCGTCACAGTTATGTTAAAGCTAGATGCACTGGGTACGAAACAGCGACTACAGTGAATTCAACGCCGCTAAATAAGCACGAATTATGAATGAGCGATGACGCTTATCGCTGGGTGGGAAATCGCAATGCGGGCTATATACTGAGGAAAGCAACGTTCCTCGCTGAATCAAGACATTTGCATGGATATTTACAACAGAACAAACCGTGACCACTGTCAAAGCAGCGAAGTGATATGGTTGCATTTTTTTTCGCTAGGAAACAGCGCCACACGACGACGTGTGCTTTCATGCCCTTTAGTGCGGGCGTTGGGTTGGGTCGTGCCGGGGCGATCCGGCTGTGCGTCTTAATTTCTTGGTGCCAGCGCGCAGCTGTGGCAGTTTTGTTAAAAGCATTGATATCAAACTTAGGCGGCTTATCCAAAGGCGAGAAAGGTATACGTCTTTGCAAATACACGCGTAATTACAAAATACAATATTTTAAGAACTGAGAAGTTATGTAGTATAACAAGACAGGCAATATTCCTGTAACTTAACATTGAGGCGCATTCTTGCAACCATTTTTGCAGTGGAAGAGTAATAATTACTGCATATTCTGAGAGAGAGTGTGTGTAGTCTTAATTATCCAGAACGCAACGCGCATGTGCCATATTATATTTTCATCTGTGGCTTGTCGGGTTGTACAATATTTTTCCTCATTATCTTAAGAATGACACAAATATTCGAAAAACGTCATTGAATATAAGATATTTGAATAAAGGTAGACCAACTTGACGACAATTGCTTTATTATGTCAATTTTCTGCTCAACATGTTTCGGATGTATTAACATCCGAAACATGTTGAGCAGTAAATTGACATAATAAAGCAATTGTCATCAAGTTGGTCTACCTTTATTCAAATATAAAGATGATGCACGGTCCAATACGCATAAGATGAATATAAGATGTATGCTTCAATTTCTGTACAACGTGTGTCCGAAAAATTTATCATTCTAAGAAGAACTGAGCCCAATACTGTCACAAATGTGCGTAGATCTTAACGTAAAATACCCGTCATTCTTGTGAGATTGTAAAGAAACCTGAATTTTCTCGACAGAGTTTCGAAAAAATACTCAAATATCAACTTTCATGAAAATGCGTCCAATGGAAGCCCAGTTGTTCGTTGTGGACAGAAGGATTGATGGATGGACGGTCAGAAAGACATGACGAAGCTAATAGTCGCTTTTCGAAATTTTGCTAACACGCCTAAAACCCGGAATAAGTAATTTTTGCTTTTCTATTAAATTTTAATTACTTCAATGAATTGTTAGGAATGAAGTGAAAGGAAAGGGAAGAAATAAAACAGCCATAATGACGTCTTAGTGCAGGGCAGCAGTCGCCGAATTTTATAAAAATTAATTTTAATATTGGATGTTCACAATAAAGCAGTCTTGCCAACCACTTTGGTGTGTTCTGATAAAACAGTAGCGTCTGTTGTCACAAGTCGTACAAGTCCGTTTAAGGAAGAACTTAAACGTGTTTACAATATTCTTTGAAAATCAAAAGGCCGTCGCAAAAATTTGATGTCATATAAACGGCATTAGGTTCACTGAGTCCAAGTGTATGTGACGAGTTTGTCAGACTACAGCAGGAAACAGGCATTTATTAACTTAAGGTTTATTGAACGAAAATCTTAACAATTCAGCATGGGTTATTCAGCGCTGAGGGTGACAAGAGAATGATAATTTTGAAGGAATTGTATTGAAGATGTCGTGGTTCTTGTGACAGTCTGTCGAAGTACTTGTGTCGAGAGACTGACGAAAATTACGAACCACAGTCGCGATGATAACGTTTAACTTTTAATAAGGATTTTCCAGAGCACAAGGAAAACAACTGACTGACCCATAATTTTCGGTGAAAATTGTACAGTATTTAACTGAAAGTGATCATGAATCCTCGATAATGAGGAGACCTTGGCCACTAGGGCTGTTGGGCCATAGAAAAAAATATCTGAAAAAGATAACCCTGCATACGATAATGAGGAGGCCTTGGCCACTAGGGCTGTTGCGCCATGGTAAAAAAAAATAATTTTCTGAGGAAAATGACCCTGCATACGAGGCTAACCCGCAAATAAGACGACCCTGTGTACACAACGACCTTGCACATAGGATGACTGTATAGAAAAAACGACGTTCCATATAAGACAGCTCCCTTTCTTAATCTGAATTTTTCAGGTTAGTGCTTATGAAGAACATGATTAACTTTGTGCGACTGCATAAGGGGGAGGGGGGCTTCCTTCTTTCAGAAGAAGAATTAGGAAAATTTCTCGTCCTTATTCAGGTATTTGCGGTACTGTTTTAGAGTGGATGGTTGCAATCGTGGAATATTTAATACGAGATCAGAACTAAAATAGAAGAAAAACAAAAAAGAAGAATCTAATTAATGTGAAGTGAATTTCAAATTGTAAAGATTAAAGTCCGAGAAAGAAATTTGTCACAAAATACTTGTTATTGTTATCTTTATAAAGATTCGTTGTCACTTGAATCATAAAGTATTATTCTGAAGAAAAAGCTTGAAAGGTGTATTTAAAAATATGGTTATAAAAGCTTCGCATCAAGTGGAAATGTAAGAACTCATAATTTGTTTCATGTCCGCTCTTTAAACATGGAACTGTGTGTTAGAGCGCCTCGAGGCTTCTGTTTTTCAGATTCCATCTCTGCATACGTGGTTGTGCATTCTCATAAAAAGAACTTACTTAATACGGTTTATATTTTGCTTTAACGCGGTTAAATCTTTTAAAAGAAAAAAATAACATATTGATATTGCCTAACCCATACGGAAAGTGAGATGTCGCTACTGTCTGTGTCTGAGGGTGTGTGGTGGTGTTATTAAAGAACTAACATGTCTGCAGCTTATGGTCAGTAATGGGAATAATTTAGCAAACCTGTCATTATCAGAACACTGTTGATGAATATTGAAGCGTTCTGAGATATTATGCAGTTTCAATCGGTAAAGATTTACCGACGTTTCGGAGAATATCACTGCCTGCTGGAGTACTTAGACTCTGAATATGGAGACAGTAACATCCTGTAAACGGTCGGTAAACATTTGCCAGTTGATAATGACGTCGAATTGCAAAAGATTCGAATCCTCTGCAATAGTATTTTCACCTTTCAGTGCAGATGTCTTCAGATGTTGTATTTTAATGCAGGGTTGGAAAATACAGGCCTACGTGTTTTACTGAAGTCATTTATGTCTAAAATAAGAACAAAAATGTGACAGAAACAAATCTGTAAAAATAACTTGTATCTTTCTTACAAGACATTGCTTATAAACCACTCAGAGCAGGCATCTGACTTTGTCACGGCTAGGCCTTGTAACTCGCTTTGCCCACTCTGTCTGCCAGTACGCCCTTGATGGTCGACAGTTCTTCACTTTGTCTACCTGCCGTATTTATTACACCGGCAATTGCTGAATCCGAATTTTCCGGTTATCATTGGACCAAATTCAGACAGTTTATTCTAAACAGCGGCTTCATTTCATTTTATCATAGCGTCTCAGGATGTTTTTGTTACTTTATTCCTTCCAGTGAACCTGTCAAAATTCAAATTTTTGCGACAGTTCTCAGTTGTGGCCTGCGCCATAGCATAAACTTCGCCCGTTCATGCAGATAAAAACTAAACTGTCGATGACGTGAAATTTTGACGTAATTTGGAATCAATTAAATTTTTTTTATCGTCTCAAGCTAAAAGTAATAACAAACAATAAAGCTCCATGCTTCTAGAGCGGCATCAACACGCGTCTTCAGGTTTAGAATACAGTTAACCTTTACTCGCCTACAATAGACGGTGATTGTATTTAAGGTTACGATACATTAAAAACTCATCCGTCTTGGGCACCAGCTGGAACATAAAACCCTGCCTGTTTGAAGGGTTAAAACTTAAGTTGATCCCGATAAGTAAGGCTGTTCTTAATCTCTGCGATTGCATCTGAGGCCCAAATATAGGATACTTTTAGCCTGAGATCGGGTATCGGTCCTGTTTCCGAAACGTAATATTTAATGTTGGAATTGTTTTCAGGACAAGCCATGAAAGTTCACAAATTAAATGATTTCGGAATATGGCTAGCAATTCAGAATTTGAGGCTACATTTGCAGGGTGAAAGTAGACCAAAACTTCCATCCAATTGTTTGTCTGAGAGGCACGGTTAGCATCTTGCGTGTCACGCGCGTCCTCACTCACTCTCCTTCACTGTCACACAAGCGGATATCCTCCAAGAACAGTCCACGGTGTCGCGTAAGCCCGTTAATTAATTTCGAGGAATAGCAGAGATAAAGTATGAAAAATGCTGGGGTGTTTGCGGCCTTATACCCGCTTCATTTTTAGAATTTACAGAGACTTGTGGTCACAGGGTTGACAAAACACTAAATCATTTTTGTCACTAAGAAGGAACCAGCTGCGTTTTTAGCCCTAATGCCACAGACTTGTTACAGGAAATCGGTAGTGGAACTGGCATTTATTTCTAATTGCTATCTCCGCCTTTTCATTGTTACACTGAAAGTTTTAAACTTAACAGAGTCTATCAAATATGTTTAGTTGTTTCCAACATTTTCGTATGCATCCCAGTTTGTTTACGAACAAGACAGTTTAAGTCGCCACAAGGAGCAGAATATTTGAAAACCTATTAATACAGCTCTCTTGAGAGTGTAAAATTTGTACTGAGGTGCACAGAGTACCCAAACACTTTATTTGCACCTGGATATTCTGGATGTTTCTAGCTGTTTTGAATAGCTGTGAAAATTGCGTTAAATAACTTAATTACAAATTTTAATTTAGTTTAAAACAGCCTTCTTTTAGTAACGTAAAGATTTCTAAATTGCATTAGTATTTCCATACAGATAGAACAGCATCAACAAACGTGATTGCAGCACTTAAAGAGAATGGACACAAACAGGACACACAAGTAGGCACTGCTGTACCAACCAAAGAGAAGAGAAACACAGCAAACCCTACGAAATTGGACGGACCAACTTGACCTTGAGTGATAATGAACAGGCACTAGGCCTAACCCTCCAAGGTGCATTATTATTATTATTATTATTATTCGATATGGATGTCTCTTGTCACAGGCCTTTTCTTCCTGGTACTTCTCTTGAACTAGCAGTGATCCCCACCATTAAGGCTTCAAGCTTCACACTGCAATACTTTCCATATTATGTGATGTTCCAAGTACAGCCGTCTTTTGTAGTGAATCTATCGAATGTTTTCCTCGTACAGCTTCCAAATTTTTCCTTAAGCTTCTCTTTACTATTCCAGTGGTTCCAGTTATTACTGGTATAATTGTACATTTCAGGTTCCACTTTCGTTGTACCTGTTTACATAAGCTCTTGTATTTTAACTTCTTTTCCACTTCCTCTTGCACAACATTTCTGTCTGCAGGTATTGCCACATCCATCAGTGTGCTTGTTTTTTACTTTTTGTTTTTAATTATTATATCTGGCCTATTTGCTGTAACTTCTCTGTCTGT
>Ga0123354_10001272_pt1 | contig 29955 bp, 18 predicted proteins | sample TergutLab28metaG_2_FD_97872 | JGI IMG/M metagenome (GOLD analysis project Ga0123354, IMG submission 97872) | Labiotermes labralis P4 segment gut microbial communities from Petit-Saut dam, French Guiana - Lab288 P4 | ecosystem: Host-associated > Arthropoda: Insects > Digestive system > Gut ... | reverse complement strand
TTAGAGATACTGGCACACTATAATATGTGATCAGAGTTATTGGCACACCATAAGACGTGATCAGAGTTACTGACACACCATAATATGTGATCAGAGTTACTGACACGCCATAAGATGTGATCAGAGTTACAGGCAGACCATAAAATGTTATTAGAGTTACTGGCACACCATAAGATGTGATCAAAGTTACTGGCACACCATAAGGTGTGATCAGAGTTACTGGCACACCATAAGGTGTGATCAGAGTTACTGGCACACCATAAGATGTGATCAGAGTTACTGGCACACCATAAGATTTGATCAGAGTTACTGACACACCATAAGATGTGATCAAAGTTATTGGCACACCATAAGATGTGATCAGAGCTGGGCAGGGGGGACGGGGGAAGCTTTACAATTCGAAGTATTCGAAAACATCGTTCTAATGGCATGTAGTATAAGGGAAAGAATTCAGACAAAGTATGTATGTGAGACAAGAAGTGTGTTCAGTAACAGTCAATGTCATTCGCATGTTTACAGTATCCTCCCGCCTACACACACCCAGCGCTTTCTCGTGGTGTGCTTTAACAACTGTAACAAATTATATTCCATTCAAAAATGCTAGCCCTCGGACTAATCGGATGCTAAAAGGTAATTATAATGTTGATCTAGATATATTACACACAAAGCCTTTTATTCGACACTATCGTTCTCTACATTCAGGCACATGCGTTTCGGCTCTGCTATGCCGTCGCCAGGCTCTCAAAATATTACATGAAACTATTGCCGAAATTAATGTTATTAAAGTGAACCTTAAAATCATTTTGTCGTGATTAGGTATTCCATTATAGTCATTAATCTAAAACTGTACAAAATTTTCTTATGTGACATAGCAGTTGTCTTACTATAAAAGGTAAATAAAGGTCACCCAAGAACAGGCGATGAAGGCCCAGAGGGGGAGTAGAAGTATGGCTCTACTCTTTCTTTAGCTTCGGATCTAGATGGGGTGGGTGGTCAACGCCACGCCCCGGACGCTTTACCCTCAGGAAAGAGACCCGGTACCCGTTGTATAAGAGGCTCGGTGTGCCCCAGGGTTGGTCTGAACGGGTGCAAACAATTTCGCCCCCACCGGGATTTGATCCCCGTACCTTCCAGCCCATAGCGAGTCGCTATCCCGACCCCGTTGTCTTGCTATGCTTACTCTATTACTTTATTATTAAAATATTGCTAAATAGATAGATTTTTTATTAATTATCATTGCATTATTCCGTATTTAGCAGTTTTTATAACTTGCTTTCCACTTAATTACTCTATAAGATCATTCTAAGGTACTGTAAAGTAGGAGACTGTTGGACAGGTCTGGTAATTCCAGATACCCCTCTCTAGGCGACACTGTTGCTACAGTTTTACAAGTTAGGAATGAATTATGTTCTGCTACCACAGAAAACCTGTTGTGACCTGCCGCCATACTTGTAAAGTGAGTTGCGTCCAGTGTGTTCTCAAGAAATCAAAGTTTTTACAGGTAAGCAAATCTCCTTTGAGTCTGCAGCTATTATTAAATTGGTCGCCTTTCATTATACTGCGTTCGAATGATCATGCATATAATTGTTATACGCACTGTGGATGGTGTTACTAGCGCCAGCAGGTTTTGTGTAAGAACGATTCAGTTTGTAGACGTGAGGTGGCCGTAACTGTCGGATTGCAGAGAGCGGTAATGTCGGACGGTATCCAACGTTACCTCCTACACGTCAGTTGGTCTTCCTTTTGGCGAGTCAAAGGTGTTGTTTGAAATTCAGCACTTAAGAAGACTTACATAATTTCGTTTTTCTTTATTTTGAGATTTGTAACCCTTAGAAGCAGACATAATGTTGCTGCCGTGCATCCTCATTCCGTTGACTAACTACCATTTCCCCAAGGGTCAACCGAAAAATATTACCAGACTCTTACTTACTTACTTACTCCTTGGTGCAGAGTCCTTCTTGAGAAGCTAACTAGTTTGCAGCTAGTCAAGAAATTCCCCGCATTTCATGGAAACCGAAGGTTCATTACCGTACTCACAAGCGTCCGCCACCTCTCCCTATCCTGGGCCAACCCAATCCCGTCCACATACCCACATCCCACATCCTGGAGATCCATCCTAATCTTATCCACCCATCTACGCCTAGGTCTCCCCAGTGGTCTCTGATACTGACGTCTGGAAGTGTCCGATATTACCAGCCACTTTTCTCAGAAGGCGCTTTTGCATTTTTCTTGCTCAAATCGTAATATCTTTGGTTATATTAATCTTAACATATTGGGCCTTTTCAGACTACCAAATAAAGAACATCAGATGATAATCTGGTGCAGAAAACCTTAGAAAAATATTTCTGACATACCGAAAACTTTGAAAAACGAAATGGTTTCCGACAATCCCTTCCGTTGCTCTACTATGTGTCTGTGTAGTACGTTAATATGGGGGTATATGAAATTCACAGACATGTTTTTATGGTGAAACTTTTGCAGTACATTTCTCACCGCTGTAATTTATACTTCAACCTCAATCAACCACACTCAGCAACAGATACACAGATTGAATTAAAACTGTGGCCTACGTAAATTTTAAATAGCTCCTACATATTTCGATGCCGCGGCACCATCCTCAGGGATTCGGCGACGAAACAATTGCGAGTAATTTAAAATGTATGTACAGTTTGTAATCCTACTGTGTCCATTTGTTAATCATTGTGATTGACTGTACGAACAATGCACGGAAGAAATAATAGAAAAATTAGACTTCAACCATTTAACAACCAATGGCTCCAGTAAGGCAAAATTATGACTGTAAACGCACTATTATTGAATACCTAATTACGAAAAAATAATATTAAAGTTCATTTTAATATTGTTAATAGTAGCAGAATTTTAATTTGTGGGAAGACGCTAATGATTTCTCAGTAGAAGTTTGTGAATTATGTATCTGTTAAACGATATGGAGCCACACGGAATTTTAAAGTACAAAAGCGTTATGACATGTGGGACAAGGTTTTCATGACAGTGAAGATTCATACGTTCCTCTTGTGGACTAAGATGCCGTATAGTCTGTAGGTGTGTACCAACGATCTGTGGGAACATGCTGCCTTCTCTTTCAGTTCGCTAGGCCACATCACACATTACACATTACAGTGCTGAACTAGGAATCTGGGACGAGAAATTACCCACCATGAATATTGCAGTGTCACTGAATTTGTGGAAAAACTGGTTAAACTCTATGGGTTCCAACAGGTACATTACAAGGCTAACGGCAGTCCAAGTTAATTGCCGTTCGTGTGACCTAAAGCCCATTATCTTGCGGAAGGTCGCGACATTCCATTAAGCCGGAGGCCGCCGAAGAAGTGGTCGTGGCCTGATTAACATTAGCTCCACTGCTCTGAGTAGAGCTACGAAACAATAAGTCAAGACATTTGACTCAAGACGAGGGCTTTTCTCATCTCCAGGCGTCGTATCTATACATGACGACACAAAGGCCCCCGAATAGGATTTGAACCCACGCTGCCGGTGTTAGAAGACAGTATATGCCTTAGACTCAACTAGTCACAGCTCTGCCTTAACATTATGATCTTCTCGAAAGTGAGGCTGTACAATGAGGTACTTATTTATCCGTGTTAGCAACATAACTAATTTCATTTTCAGGGTAGGCGTCTGATGTTCGTTAAGTTCCAGATTGTGGAAGGAACTACCAACCAACCAAAGAACTACCTACGAATCTCCGTCCCCCTCCTTCGCAATCACACGCCCTCCTACATACAACATACATGAACACCCATAAACTTTGCGAAAGATCCTCCGGAACCCCTGAATAGGACGGTGAATGGATCAGCGCTGATGAGGACTGGGAACCCAGCCTACACCATCTCATTCAGGGTTTGTTGGATAGCTAATAAGACGAAGACAAAAGGGAGGAATGTGTAAATATATTCTCCTAGCGCATCCGCTAATCCAACCGAAGTACTCTATACAGGCGGAAGCAGCACGTTGCTCCGAAATGAAAGTTTCTACCACGTTGAACGGCGTCACACCCCAGAAGACAGCATTTTCACAGTTATCCTGTTCAAGAAGCAGCACGTCCTGAGGTTTATCGCTGTCACACATAAAGCCTGCCATCAGTTATGTCAACATCCGCAACTATGCTGAAATTCTGCAACTTCTTTCTGTTGCATTAAGGCAACGTCTCTCTCAACCTTTGGGCTCTGACCCAAATATGGGTTGCGAAGTTACTCTGAGTGGGTCACGAAACAATTATTTGCAAGAACATTTTATATCTTCATTCTCCCCCCCACCCCCCCTTGGCACAACAGCCCCTAGTGGGCCAGGGCCTTCTCATTATCAAGGCTTCACGATCACACGCAGACACATCACATTCGGTAGGATCACGCTACCTGACAACACACAACACTAACAAGAGACAGAAATCCATGCCCTAAGCGGGATTCGAACCCGTAATCCCAGGCAGCGAGAGACCGCAGACCCAGGCCTAAAACGGCGCGATCACTGGGATCAGTCTTCGTTTCATTGTATCATCAAAATGTCACATTCCTTACACCGATCCAAGCTCTTCATCTTTTACACCAACCTTTATTTCAGACCCTTGGGGTCGTAAGACAAAGCCATGGGCCTAATCTGGGTTGCGGCTCAAGAAGCCTTAGGAACACTTATCTCAGGTTTCAAAACAAACGAGAGCAAGGGCCGAAAGACTGCCCGAAATATGCCATCATATTGTTGTTGAACGAGAAGCAATCCTATTATGATGTAAGTGTGAAGGTTCCGACTTGTCCAGCAGTCATTTCATGGGCTTGCAACACAAAGCAACAAAACCTTGTTACCGAAATCACTTGAAACTCGGTGGCCGCAGCAAATTGCAGCAACACAAAGACGTCACACGGTTCGTTGACTCACACCGACAGGAGTTCCCCCCTAAATGAAGCGCCGGATTCCTTGACTCGAGAAGTCATCGCTTCTCATGAATTTCTGAACCAATGACCTGTACGATTTTCTTGATTTCCCCACCCATGCTACATGTCCATCTTAAAAGTACCGTCACCAATACAGAATATAGTATAGATCTACACGGTGCGAGGTTCCCATGCCTATGACGTTCTACATGGTGGTCTTATACAATGTGACGCCGTTTAGCTTGGTCGATGGATAGCACCGCTTCAGAAAACACTGTACTGTGGAGGCAGCAGGCTTCCCCGAAACCTTGGTACAACTCTAGCAAAGTACACGGCTTAAAATCCCTCAAACCGTAATCTTAACAACACGTATGTCCACACCTAATGTACGTACTACGACACAAAACCCTCCTCCTGAACTGAGGCTGTACTTCTTCAGGACAGCATACTCTCCGCTCGAAAATGTTAGGGGTGTTTCCCAGGAAAAAACGATTTAGGAAAACATGACAAGGTACGATAGTTGCAGCCGTGCCTAAAGCGTACAGGGGGCATGGTGGTAAGCCTCCACTCGTCAACTTCGGGAATAAACGTAGGTGAGAGTGCAGCAGCTGACGTGTCAAGAGGGGCCGTCCCCTTCACGTCCTCGCCGCCAGGCAATATAACTGCATCCGCGCACGGAGAGAAATCATTTGTGAAGCAGGTGAATAGTGGGTGAGTACACCACAGTTATAATAGTGGGTGAGTACACCACAGTTGGAATCATCTGATCTCTTACTTCAATACTACATACATTACAAATTAGGTTCAACGTTCTCACGACGGCAACTTTCTTCTCGGATATACCAAACTACATGGCGTCACATCTCAGAAGACAGTAATCTAAGTTACAGGTGTTTGAAAAGAAAGTAGTGTAAATATATCTGGTCTTACGGACGAAGAAGCTGAGTGAGACATCAAGAATATTACATAGCGGGGCAATACAGGATGTGTGTGGGTGACGTTTGAGGTGTGTTGGTGAAGAGGATCCCATAGATTAGAATTCTGGCAGTGAAACTTTTAGGAAGATGACATTAACACGAATCTTAGAGAATAAAGTTTTGTGCGCTTCGGTGTTAACAGCTGCAAATTCTCAGTTCCTTTGGCAGGTATTTCGGGGTATGACACTGTAGAGTGACTGTTCTGAAATCTCTAGCGAAGAGGTATGATGAACCCGATTCGTTCTATATTTAACTCAAAAGAGAAATTATTTCCTTTCTTTTTACAATTTCTTGGTAAACAGTAATAATGAAAATTACTGTCTTTTGGGATATGGCGGCGCGTATGCTGGTAGATAGGTACCAATGTTTGCAAAGGAGCCTACTTTGTCCATCCACTACCCTAGAGATGAAAGCAGCAGGTTTCTCTGCAAAGTCGGTACATATTTGCTAGAATACACGGCTTCCAATCCCGGGCTACATTAATTTTGATAGCCACCACCGCCAGAACCTCCACTCTTACCTCTATTTGATTTAAGGCCACCCTCAATACATGAGGTTTTCGAATTACGACGGCGCGAACTTGCTTGTAAAATCGAGAAGGTCTAGAATAATTCAGGGCTTAAGCTGGGCTTAACGCAGCGTTATATAATGAAATTCTTGCAGCATCAAATGATTGGATGAGAGCGGATTGCGGTCTGAAAAGGATGTGGACGGGAGTTAAGTTAAGCTGTACATGCTCCGAATAAGGTATTGCTAAACAATTCTGAAGCGGTCGCTTTTTAGGTGCATTCACAAAATTACGAAAAGGGACTATTAGTTTTGTCACGTCTGTCCGTCCGTCTACATGAAACAACTCGGCTCCCACTGGGCGATTTTTCATGAAACTTGGTGTTGGGTGATCTGTCAAAAATCTCTCGAGAAAATTCAAGTTTGATTCAAATCTGACAAAATAACCAGTGCGTTACACGAAGATCTATGTACATTCATGATAATATTTCGCTGAATTATTCTTACATTGGGAAATATTTCAGACAAAAGACGCATTTTGTGCTCACTAACCCCCCCCCCCCGAAAATTCTGCCGTTTATGAGATAATGTCGAAAGTACGGTAAAGCCAGACAGGCCATAAATGACAAAACAATACGGCGCAAAAATATGCGATTTTCGTGCCGGATAACTCAGATGGGAACCCAGAATTTTTCGTTGGTGGGGGGGGGGGACGCTGACCCAAATGCATTTAGGTGCACACAAATATAACTATATGTTTCATGACGACTCACTCGCCTAATTTAAATTACAAGGTATAATCCGTTTGGTTTATTTAATTTCGTCGAAGATAAACTTTTTTTTTTTTAATTCTAATGTCATAGATATCAGCTGATTTCAGTGGCTGACTTTGGCTTAAGGAGTTTAGATTTGGGGACGCTGCAGCCCGGGAGCCATCGCCCCCTAACTAATGCAAGAATACAGAAACACGCCCATAATTTTTAAAAATTCAGTATTATTCATTCTGTGCATTGTGCTTGCAATCATTGACATACACTAACACATGCACATAAATTGTATAAAATTACAAATTATCCACATACACGAACTCTTCTACGTGTTCCAGCGATAAATCGCTATCCTCAGGGAGACGTCAATACAGAAAATATATAATATTAATACATGAAATTTACATACACAATGTTAAAAATGTACAAGAGCAGCTACAAATAATACGTATATTATGCCTAGCATGATTCCTATATGTATTGTTGGTTAAAATTCAATAATAGGCCATTGCCTACAGCGCACGTAATTACATGCATACAAACATCTAATACTGACTGGGACCAAGTCCTGTAAACGTGGTTAAAATTTAAATTTATCCCAATAAAAATATGTCAAAATGTCACAACATATATAGGTCCAAATCTCTATATTATGTACATATTCTGCGCCGTGGTAAAATAATATAAGGATTATTGTTGTGTAAACTAAAAGCCAGACAGGCGGCTCAAGGAGACCTTCACGTTTTCGTGTCATTACGTAACACACCCGGAGGGAAATGTGTGTTGCGTCATTGTAACATTGTTATTGTCGTCGGCATTATTGGACCCGACGGATGATGCTTGTTAGCCGTCAGAGCGCCACATCCTCGTACAATATTTCCACAACCCCAGCGAGCAAAGGATATCCTTGAGAACCCTGACACACCTGCCCCACACCAATTAAAGAAGGAAATTCCAATTTGGCGTCTCGATGAGAAACGGTAAACGTCACCACCTAAGTTCAAAGAATTCGCGTCTCGCCACGAACTCAACAGACGTACACAACGTAACGTCGTTTCCCGTCCGGAATGCAATACACGGGTTTCCCCAGACCCAGCACACGAGAAAGGTTCTTCCCAAATACATACGCGCGACTTGTTGTTTGCTCGACTACCGCTCGGTAAGAGAATGAGGTCAAGCAACCGAAGGGAAGGTGGAACCTTGGTAATTTGCAGCTCTTAACATTGTGTCAACTGCAGACGTCAATGGATGCCGAATGCGATGATGGGTAGCGAGCTCCAAAAATAAATTTAACAGAACAATGTAGTTCGACCGAGCCCTTGCGTGCTGCTGATTAGAATGGGTCTATTGTACCTGCATTTATCAAATGATACAATTATAGCTGGCATAGCAAAACCGAACTCTTAGGAGAAATTTGCCCCACTGCCACTTTGTCCACATCCTATATGGACTACCCTGCGGTTGGACCCAGCCTTAGCGGTAAGAAGTTGGGGTCTAACTGCCTGAGCTATTTTACAGCCCAAATACCTCGAATTCCAACATTATAGTACAATTATCACAAAGCCTAGTGAACCAGATATGGTATATGTAGAAAACATGGCGGGAACAGGGGCACATGCAACAAGGCTTAATGCACCAAGGGACGTGATTTTGTTGCAGGTCTGTGAGTCATCATGGGTTCCATTCCCACACTATCCATTCTGCATGGAGATGTACACCCTCTTAAGGGCAAGCCCCTGCTCTTGCACCGCCTTCTGGAGCAGATAGTTTGCCTGAAGAGTCAGCACAACGCTTTGACCTTCCAGGGCAGCACCCTCAGCTTTGGAACCCTGGATGCTACTGCAAGCAGAATCACGAGGGCATTGTTGTGTCATGTTAACAGTGTGGGTGCACAAGCCAATCAAGATGGTGATTTCTTAGTGGCGGTCTGCATGGAGCCAAGTGATCGGCTTGTGATTACATTGCTAGCTGTGTGGAAAATGGGGGCAGCCTACCTTCCACTTGACCCTACTTTTCCTCCTGCCAGGGTAAAACACATCCTGAGTGAGGCACAGCCAGTTGTTGTGATAGCCGAAAAGGGTAAGATCTGCTTCACCATCGCTCTCTACTCCTTCCTCCAGCTGAGTTGACAAGTGGTTTTCATTTATTTTCATATCATATTGTTTTTAGATGATGCAGAATTATTTGACACATTTAAAAACATCATCCTGTATGAGGAGCTATGCCAGCAGGCTGCCAACCTTTCATCAGAACCAGTGCCAGACAGTGAGACACTAACTGGTGGAAACACATCACTTGCCCTAGTGCTTTACACTTCTGGGAGTACTGGCATACCTAAAGGTAACTCCTTCTTTCTGAGCCTTTGTGACAGTCAATATCCATCAGGTTTAGGAATAAAACATGCAAAGGGGAATAGAATTGTGAGTGACACTCTGGAGTGAAATTACATAAACCTCACTAGTATACTGACTGTTAGGCTTTTGAAAATGATAGCAACAGGGACTTAAAAAGGAAGGAGCAGGTAAAAACTATTATTCAAATAAAAAATGCAACACCTATAGGACTAACAACTCTGTTCCTTCCTGTAATATCCAAGACATGCAAAAGGCACATTTTATCCATCAGTAAATAGGTAGAAAAAAAGATGGCCCACACCATGTTGTTACTACAGTTCACCTGGGAATCTGAAGGACAAGAATCCACAATAAAGTACACAGAATTACCAAGGGCATTTTCCACAAATTAATAAGCTTGCTTAAAGTGGCAACAGTGATAAGTGAAGTATGCCAAATTTCACCAAACGTCGCGGGAGGTTTACGGGCTAGATGAAAAAACCCATTTATGGCCTTATGTAAAGTGGGCATTATTATGGGGCTTAAATAAAGATTTCCTGAGAAATTTCACTGATGTCTCCATTAATTAATTTTAAAAATATCCATGTTTGGAAGTTGACACTAGATTGCAAATGGACAGGGAGACAGACACGTCTGCCATATAGCATTTCTTAGCAAGCACGGAATGCATAACAAAAATTTATTCTGTAATTTTCTAACTCACCCATGTCCAAGTTGTTACACCCTAGTTAAAAATGCAGTATGTAGACACAACACTTTCTGGAAGTGTATGACGTTTTACAACTGGTTCTGTTCACATCTTCAAATATTGGTTCATTCCTTGTGGTTGATTTTTGTATACTGTGTCCCAAGTGCCATGGGGAACTGTATAGCTTTGTCCTCCACAGGAGTGAGACTACCACACCAAGTCGTGCTCAACAGACTGTGCTGGCAGTGGCGTGCATTCCCATATGGATCACAGGAGCATGTTTGTGTGTTCAAGACTGCACTCACTTTTGTGGACTCGGTGGCAGAACTGTGGGGACCCCTGCTACAGGGGCGTAATATCCTTGTTGTGCCCCGTGATGTCACCAAGGATCCTGAGCTGCTCCTACATGTACTTGAAGAACAAAAGGTGGGGACCGATCTGCAGGAAGAAACCAGCTGTTGCTAGGAAATAAGCTCTTGTGTTTTCATATTGGTATCATGCTGCAGGTGCAACGACTGGTGCTTGTGCCATCACTGCTGCGCTCATTGCTGCTAGTGCTGGGATTTGATGCATGCAACAAGGGGCTCCTGAGCCATCTCAAGACATGGGTCTGTAGTGGGGAGCCTCTTACTGCCCAGCTTGCCCGTGACTTCTTTGCTCACTTCAACTCGGGTGAGCATGTGCTGTGCAATTTCTATGGCAGCACAGAGGTAATGGGTGACGTCACATACCATGTGGTGCGATCTGCTTCTGAGGTCAAGGACAGTGACAAGGTGCCCATAGGTCAGTGCCACCGCTAATATTTGTTTCATATACTTTATCTGTGAATTGAGCTCATGGATCCTGGCTTGTGTTTGTAGGTCGCTCTATTGACAACACTGCCATCTACCTGCTAGATGAGAATCACCACCTGGTGGTGTCAGGTGAAGTGGGTGAACTGTATGTGTCTGGCCTGAACATTGCCCAGGGATATGTGAGAGGTCGTGATCCTCACCGCTTCTTGCCAAACCCACTGACTGTGGACCCTGGTAAGTGGTACAACAGTAATGTGCTGCTGCATCTGAACACATACAAGTTAATAGGCACAAACATAAAAATAAAGAATTCTGAAATTTCATATTTAGAATCCCATCTAAACCTATTCAACAAACTGTAATTTTATACCAAACACAATGCATTTACATGAAAACTTCAAATATTTTACCCATTGTTCATTATTGTATTGCACAGTTCTGCTATGTGTGCTATATGTTGTGTTATCTTATTTGCAAATGAATGAGTAACAAGCACTAAACAAAATCTTATTAAATACTTTTATTATGTAAAACAGCATTTTTAAATATTCTGCTTGTTTCAATTGCAGACCACTCATGTCTTTATCGCACAGGAGACTTTGCCCGCCTTGTGAAAGGCACTCTAATATATGAAGGGCGGACCGACTCACAGGTGAAGGTCCGAGGGCATAGGGTTGACCTGTCAGAGGTTCAGAATGCTGTGGCAGCAGTGCCTGGCATTGACAAGAGTGTTGTGTTGTGCTACAGACCAGGAGAGATTGAGCAGGTAACAAACCACATCAGGTGCAATCCTAACAGTGATGTGGGACATACAGGCACTTAGTCATGTCCTTGTTGCAGGCACTGCTGGCTTATGTGACAAAACAGCCTGATGCCTGCCTGGAGTCACATCAAGTGGAGACAGTGCTTCAAAAGAGTCTCGCAAGCTACATGCAGCCACAGGTGACGTAAATGTTTATTTAATAACACTTTCTTGACTGAACAAACCACATGGCAACAGGATTACTTGGAATGACCACTAATCTTCCGGGTCCTTAGTCATGATACCAAGAGTTCCACATCACACATCCTGAATATACGGCTACAGTAAGCTGAGTCCACAAGCAGAAAATGGATATGCCCTTAAGATTACAGTCTTCTAGGATGTAACACTTTGCACTTTGGTATATTTAATATAGTAGTGCTATTAGGATTGGTAATCTGACATGTTCTTTTGACCCACTTGGCCAAAGATGGCCAGAGATAGGTGAAAGAATCCACCTTGCAGGTGGGAATGCCCACAGCACAGTAAAAAGAGCAACAAACAGTTACGGAGCTGGGAGGAAAAACATTCTGTAATGTTGCCACAGTGAAATAAGTGGCCTGAGGGAAGGTTCCAATTAGCACTGTTGAATATTCAGACCTCTTTCAGCAGGTGTTTGTGGTGGACAGCATTCCGTTGCTTGTGAATGGCAAAACAGACCGACAGGAACTGTTACGGAGGTATGAAGAACGAAACACTTGCAACAAAGGCAAGTAAATCATACATATAGCTTTTCATGTCTTTCTATCAATTTTTGTATTTATGTATATGACTATTTACTAATGACTTCATCACCTTATTGGTTATTTAATGAATATGTATCAACTTTAGAGCCTATTACACTCAAATGGCAGATTATTTTTGGCAATATAAGTTGTAATGGTCCATTTCTTGGTACTCTATTAGAATTGAAGGAACCCTGGAATAATGACACACAAGTTATTACGTACCACTTGAGTTCAGTTCATAATGAGATAAAAGTCACCACTTTAAAACCCAAGGTCAGAATATAACAAGTGCAACACATAACCTAACCACTTAAGCATAGCTCATTATGAAATACAAATCATGAAATAACCACTGCAACTAAGCTCATACAGTAATACTGAAATGTAGTAACTTAATTTACAATTATACTACATACAAATAAATCTGTATAATCCATGACCAGAATTCTCTTTCCAGTTGCAATACAGTAGAAGGAAACTTATGAACTCAATTTATAGCTCTCAGGCACTTTAATTTTTTACTTACTCCAGGTACTTTTTAAGAAATTAAAAAAAAAATAATAACTATGTTAATTATTTAAGCAAAGTAGAGTGTATGGGGTCCCAGCTAAATTAATGCACATAATCTAAACAATGTAAAATTTGAAACTAGTAGATATTTGAGGAATAAAAAACATACTATTGACAAATAAATTTAATGAACTTGAAACAGACAGTATGAATGAAAACATCAAAAACATGTACAGAGCTATAAATGAATTGCAAAAGTGTTACCAACTTTAACAGACTTCATAACGGATGAGAAGTTGATCTGTTTGTAGATTCCCACAAAATTTTGAATAAACAGAGAAATGACTTCTGTCAGTTACTGAATGTACATGGAGCTACAGATGTATGGCAGCTGAAGTACATACCAATGAGACACTAATGTCCAAGCCTAGTGACTCTGAGGTTGAGACTGCTATTAAAAAGTTCATAAGATAAAAATCACCATGTAGTTACCACATTTCAACAGAAATGATGTGAGTAAGAGGTAGAACACTACTCCCTTATAAATATAAGTATAGTAATTTTGTTTGGAATAAGAAAGAATTGCCTCAGCAGTGTAAGGTATCACTCACTTTACCTATTTGCAAGAAGGGTGATAAAGTTGACTGTAGTAATTATCAAAGCACATCATTCTTGCCAGCTAGATGCAAAATTTTATTCAACATAATTCTGTCACAGTTAACTCCACAGACAGAAAAAATGACTGATGATCACCAGTGTGGAATTCAATGTAAGACATCAACGAACATATACTCTGCATCAAATACTTCAAAATAAATATGAATACAATAAACCAGTAAATTAGCTATTTTTAAACATGAAGAAAGTCCATGAGTCAGGAGGAGGTTTTGTGTAATATTCTCATTGAGTTTTGTATTCCCAAGAAACTGATAATTTTTTTTTTAAAAAAAAGTCTTTAAATGAAACCTATAATAATGTTTAGATAGGCATACATTGTCTGATAAATTTCCTATTCAGAAAGGTCAGCAACAAGGAGCTGCTTTATCACCACTACTTTTAACTCTGCTTTATTTTATGCCATTACGAAGGCCCAAGAAAGCCAGAAGGAATTGAAACTGAATGGGACACATCAGTTTTGGTCTATGCTGATGATGCTAATTTACTGAGCAAAAATGTATATACTATACAAAAAAACACAGAAGCTCTACTAGCCACTAGTAAGGAAGTTGCACAGCAAATGCTGAGAAAACTAAGAATATCTTCTTTCTCTTGAACAGAGAACAGGACGAAATAATGACATTAAGGTAGAAAATATATCTCATCACAGATGGTCTAAAAATTCTGGGCCAGAAAATAATCTATCCTGTCAGATAGTTGGACCCTTGGTTTTATTTGCTAATTCCACAACAATGGACAGAGTTTGGTATGTACTAGCATTTATGTCCATGATGTACACAGCCACTTTGTGCCTTAAACATCTGGAGAACTGTAATTCCACGTTTATATGGCTATTTTTCAGTAGACATCTACAACTGAATGAACAGTTTAACAGTGGCAAAATTTCACATATTAAAGAAACCACAGCTCTTGGGTCATAAAAAGGTGCCACTGCGATGAGATATCCCCACAGATGTCGTGTAATCGGTCTCTTGCTCAGGCAGTCTTATACAGATGGCATACGGAACACAAACACACGTATAACAACACAAAATATTTTTACTTCTCACAACCAGAGTCAATGGGATTGTGTGTAACAATAAGAATATTTATCTGATGCCCCTCTAATTGTCGAAGGACAAGTATTTAACATCTTTCTTTATGTAAAAGGCCATAATAGTTACTTTCCTTTATTTGTTGTGTATTTACTCGTTTGTCAAGTAAGTGCACACACTATGGGATCCCACAGTGTGCACACTTGCTGAATGTACCAGTACTTTGTTTTGAGAAATTGGCCTGAGGATGGTTCAGTGAACCGAAACATGTTGCCAGGTTTTAATACTGATTACCAATATATGCTGTGTTATTGACTGAATAAACTGTTGGAAAACAAGATAGCTAAATCAAACTGATAATCCTACTGAAGGCACAGAACTTATTAAATGTATGTAGAAAGCAGACAGAATGACAAAGTGTAGTTGACAGGTAAGGACGGAACCTTGTATGTATTTTAGATTAACAAGATGAATAATGATAAAGTTGAATGTAACTGTACAATATAAATCAACAGGATGCACTATTTACTTTCAATTTATTTCAATAATGAGCCTCTACATGTTTCAAGCAGGCTTGCTGCTCATCATCAGGAGGTACTACTCTGTATATACAGCAATTGGTATATGTCATGCGTTTATGTTGACTGGCTTCTGGCAGGATAGGAATGGAGTTCCATTCCGATCTTGCCAGCAGCCAGTCAACATAAACACATAACATATACCAATTGCTGTATATACAGAATAGTACCTCCTGATGATGAGCAGCAAGCCTGCTCAAAACATGTAGAGGTTCATTATTGAAATAAATTGAAAGTAAATAATGTATCCTGTTGGTTCTTACTGTATGGATATATCATAATGCACAGTCAACAAAACATAAAAATTTAATGTAACTGTATAATTGCAGGTCTGAAAACTGATAGCCCTGAGCTAGACTACACAGGGATAGAAGCCAACCAGATGGAAGCAGCACATACTCTATTTGAGACAGTGGTATTAGTTCTAGGAGGCAGTATACGTTCCAAGGTGTGCCGAAGTGCAAACTTCTATGATCTGGGTGGCAACTCACTCAATTCCGTGTTCACAGTCACCAAGCTGAGAGAGCAGGGTTATGTCATAGGTCAGTCAGACAGTTCTAGGTACATAGCTGTAAACATGATAATAACAGTTGAGGTAGTTAATCTGCATTATTTGTCACCTGCAGGTATTACCAAGTTCACCTCTGCCAGAGACCTGCAAGACATAATTGACCAAATGTGTATTACAAGAGACAGTGACAATGCAGCTGCAATTTTGAAGCAACAGGACAAGAGATATGCAGCCCACATGCTGCAAAATGAATATAAGGATGCTGTAAACCAGTCAGTACATTTTATATAAAATAACTTACTGTCTTAGTTTATTAATAACCATAAAGTACAACCCTAGAACACATTTTAACATTTTTCACAATAGCACACCTTATCCTGATCCTTAGACCATTTTGAAGGGCACCTAATACAACAGTAAATATTGAGGCTTACATGCAGATTAGATCGGTGTTTATTCAGTATTTACCATCAGATTTGCCAATCAATTATTTAGATTATTCTTAAAACCTTGATCCAGAGTTATAATAATTACTGACTATACATATAACTCAAACTGATTACAGAACCAGAATTACACAGAAGTAAAATCTTTTCAAAATTATTTGTTCAAACATTCTATCCAATGCAGAATATTTATAACCACATAAATGCAACTTTAGGCAGAGAAATCATTTGCCTCACCCACACAAAATTCAAAAAATATTTTGCAAGTTATGATCAAAAAGTGTGCAGAAATTGGTAAGTGTTCATATAAAGTGTCTATTATTGTCAAAGGATTTTAAACAAAGTTGGAATTTTGTGACAAATTTTAGCAAACTTCCCAATACAAAATTTTAAGAATATCTGCTCTGCAGGTCTCAAATTGTTAGAGCATACAGGCAGACAGAGCTGACAAAGTACATAGTTGCATTTTGGCAACTTTTTATTTACAATATGCTAAAAACACTAAATATGTGTTCACAAACTTTTTATTATAAGGGCTTCACCTCATGCATTACAGTATTTTATATTGCAACTATGAGCAGACTGCCATGTATATTGGGCAAACCTCTGTGTCCTAAAGTACTGCATAATTAAGAAAGACAATGAAAAGTCTTAGAAATTTCACTTTCCTGTCATGTTACACTCCACTTTGGTGCAGGAAAAGAGGAACTAAGAACTTCTGACACCACTAAAACTAACAGTCCCAGTAATATTTACTTTACTCTTAAAGCTGGAACAACATTAGAGGAGAAGTATTTAAATGATTTTTGGATAATTACACTACATACATATGACAGAAACACTTGTGTGATTATTTTCTTTTATCAGTGGGCTAAAACATGGGTATATTATCAACCCCAAGCATTTTGTAATTTTTATCTGGAATATTACATCAGGAATACACAAGGAATGGAACTGAATGCCTTAAGTCAGGTACTTAATGTATGCTGCAAGTTAGCCACAGCATTGAGATGTGACTCAGTCCCTTGATACTATGGCTTCAAATGGGCCTACTGTACCAGCTTCAGATAACAAATGTGTAGGGAACATTGCTGAAATGATAACGGGCAAGGAAAACAGAAGTTCTTGGACGAAACTCCATCTCAGTACCACTTTGTCCACCACAAATACCTCATGGACCACCCAGAACTTGAACATGTGTCCTAGCAGAGAAGCCAGTGACTAACACAGTGACATATGGCATTACCAGGTCACAATATTAATTTGTTAGATACAAACACAACATTAAGAGCAATGCATAAATTGAAGATCCATGCATTTTTGTAGATATCTAGAATAATACAAGGCTAAGTCATACAGAATTATGGAACCTCAAATTACACAGTGTATAAATTATTTTACAAGCTATGAAAGAAGGAAACCTAAAAGAAAACGTAAGAAATCCAAATATGCAATGCACTCATAAGTACATTTTAAGTTGAAAGCAAAATTAATGAAGAGACAGAGGGTTCACAGTAAAATTAAGAGGAGAATAATTTTTTTTTATCACTTCACCGTGCATTCTGTAGATTATTTAATTACACACCAACACATGCACATATATATATATTATTTAAGAAGTTTAAAATTTACATTAAAACATTTAAAATGCTCCTACATTTTTTGATCACATGATCATCCTCAGGGAGCATACGTTGTTCCTTGCTAAAGTTATAATTTAAAACATTCAGTGAATTACTTCATTAAGTTAACTTTGGTGCTGTGGCAGCATGTCGTGTTTTTGTGTATGAGTCATACGTTCACTGAATGTTTTAAATTATAACTTTAGCAAGAAACAATGTATGCTCCCTGAGGATGATTGAGTGATTTAAACATGTAGGAGCATTTTAAATGTTTTAATGTAAATTTTGGACTTCTTAAATAATATATATATATGTGCATGTGTTGGTGTGTGATTAACCCTTAGCTGCCAAACGACAAATATATATGTCAAGCAGTGAGCCCTTTAAATAGCCGAACGGTTACTAAAGTGGCCGGGGGGGGGGATTTAATTCCGGCATCAAAGGGTTAAATAAAAGAGGAGAATAGATTTAGAAAATGCTTGTTAAGTTTATCAAAAAGTAATATTCTTGTAGATAAAATTTTTGAGTCACATCGTGAATATAATTTGAATGACATTCTTCTGGGATATGGTGCTATTTACGTAATTTGATAGATAGGTAATAACCTTCCGGAAGGACTTGCTGTCCCATTCTTCATGGTGGAACAAAAGTCTCAACCCTGAGGCTGAAGACAATATGAAGAAACTTCTTTTATATACTGAGGAAGGAAGAAGGATATTCTCTGAAAGAATAGCACCTATGCACAAATCTGCATAGCACAATATAAAAAATACCATAATGTTGATATTCTTATCTGAATCCACCGCAGATAAGAAAAGACACCACATAAAGAATAGGCCATACAGTATAGTTAGAGTATTCAAATGTAGGTCATGAGGAGAAAACAATACACATAAAAATTTGGTGGCAAAACTTGGAATGTGACCACTTAGAATACCAAAGGAGGAGATGAGTGGGTATGTTAAGATTTATCTTAGGATACAAAGTGGATCACACGCAGTTTGAACTGGAGTGCTGTGTTAAGATAATGTACACTCACATCTCTTGAAGGATGATCACAGAGAGCTTCTATGAGAAGGCAGATTTAGAGCAATGGCTGAAGTCAGACATCCATCGTGCAGACTACAAGGACCTCACCGACAAACTCTGGGAGCCTCTTCTCCAAAAGAATCTTAGTTTCCTCGTCAAGGATGTGTATGGACAGCCAGCGGGGGTTGCTCTCAACTTTGACGCACATGACGAGCCCTCTGTAGAGATTGTCAGCAAACTGGCAGTTGTGTTTGACTTCCTGGAGTTCCTCGAGGGTCCAATCAGGTACTGTAGACTGAAAAAAGTGCATAGAACATTCTGTACTGCTAATAATGCCATACAAAATTAGTTCTTACACTGTGAATATGGTAGATTTTCTTTCCAATAAATAACATTGAAAATCTGTAATGGGTATTGTCAATGCATGAATTCTTATCAAATGCTGGGTTTGTGTCTTTAGTATATGACATGTGAGGTGTGGTCCTGCAGTCATTGTGTGAGAGTGATTCCAGTAACTCTGCTACCAGCTCCCTAACCTTAAGCAACAAATCTAAGTTTTCATCAATTTCACCAAAAAAATTACATTTACTCATTGCTCAGTTTTTTAAATCAATCATGAATACATCGACTCAAGCAAACCGCTTGTAAAAAAAAATTAATAGACACAACATAACTGTAATAGAGTGTGGTTAGGCAGGCAAATCAGAAAGGTTCAGCAGTAACTACTATATATTTACTTCGGTAATCAATAGTCAGGGGCACAAACTGAACATGCAATCTCATTATTTAATAGGTGCACCTCACACATTCATGAAACACACAGATTAAGCAGAGGAATTTATCAGAATGTTCCATCTGATATTTGATGCTCTGTAGTCTGGTAGATGGTTGTCAGATCTTCAAAGAAACATAGTGCCTTTGTCTTCAGGACAGAATATGACAGTAACAGGTAACAACCTACCAGAGTACACAGTGACACATGCCACAAGACTATGGTCTTAAGGCTTACTGTAGTGAAAACCTCAAATGTCATCAAGAAATTTATTAAACTTTCAAGTTTCAGCACTGTGGCAATTACATTTGAAATTCTCAGGGAAAAGCAGCTGCCTCAGGGAAAAGGCAAAGTTTTGCATAGCTTCATGATGGCAACCAATCCATCCCTCAACTACCAACAGAATGTGGAAGTCATGGATTTCATGGAGGATGAAGTGCTGAGGCTAGCACAGAGCAAAGGTTTTGCAGGAATTTTCACCACCAACACCAGCCCACTAACACAGGTTTGTGTGGTACATCCTGCAACCAACATTAGTTACAATACCAATTCACATTTCTACAATGTTTCCCCTCAATTCTCCAAAAAAATTTCTTTCACATCCATTATAAGTCTGAATATAAGGTGAGGTCTTGTTCAGAAACAGCCACACAGAAAAGCAGGAGCCACCTTATATGCAAGGTCTTATAGCAACTGACATTTTTGAATGTTACGTGTAAAGTGAAATGTTTGTGTTAAAAAGACATACTGAGTTATATTCTTATGGTACACAAGGTCAGTTTTACGCACTATTTTTAATTTTATACAGCACATAAGCTCACTTACTACATGCATTATTCTTATTTGCATATCCACTTCTCTGAAATTTTATTAATTTTATTACAAAATTTTCTAAGCGTTCTGAGTTTTTAAACCCCCTAAATACCTCAGTGGGAAAGAGGGAGTCACTGGAAATTTGAGCCGCTTTATATTCAAGCTTATACAGTGAACCATCCCTTCTTTGGCTTGGACTCTCAAGTCATCATATTGAAAATATTTCTTATTTGTCACACCTCAGTGAGCCCATCATAATGTTACTGATCAAGGCATCCACACAACACAATGAAGAGTAGATAATTAAAACTAAACCATATTCAGGCTACTGCAGTCATATGTCAGTGTCATCTTTTTTATCCGCAGCAACTTGGTGATGTGTATGATTACGAAGTGCTACTTGATTATCAAGTAAACCTGTACGTGGCTCCAGATGGATCCAAACCATTCCAACAAGCACCAGACAGCCAAACAGCCACCTGCTCATGGAGACCAGTATGTTCAGTTGCACCTAAATAGTTCATCGCAGTAAAGTACAAGTATGAAGTCTGCATAGCTGTGACAGTTACTGGTTATGTGATCTAGTCCTTCATCTACCAGGGTAGACGCTGACAAAATTAACAGAATGCCACCTGCATATCAGATATAAAATGCAGTGTCAAAACCTGCTGTAATATTTTTCTTTTGTACATACATCCATATTTGTACATAGATCTCTGTTTATTACCATGAAGTATTCAAGATAATCAATCAAAGGGGATGGTCAACCAGCCGTGTATACATAGGCTTTAAATTGAAATTTGATTGATTGAACTTGGTTCATAAGTCGTGTATCACCATGTATGATGCTTAGCTACAGGAGCAACTTATCTTCTGATAATAAAGATGACTTTCCATGTTGTGTGAAGAGACAGCTCACAATCCAAATTTTGTGTACTACCTATTCACTAAGTATGCAACCAATTTTCAATTTAATCCTTTGTATTGGTGTAAACATCCTCTGAGTCCTGCAATTCCTGTCTCTTACTTCAGACAGAACACCAGTATAACATCAGAGGTGTAATTTAACAGGGCTCCCGCACTCAGTTCTGTTAAAGGCATAACTGATACGCAATGCAAAACAGATTGATATGTGTGGCACCTTGGTAGTCACCACCCATAATACCTTGAGTGACAGCTCCATATATCTGATGCCTAAAACACACCTCACACAAGCGGGTCAAACTGGCAGACTGTTGCCACTTACATCTAGTAGCAATCTTTTATGATAATTTTTACTTTAAACTTTAAAGAAATGGCACTGTTTACTACCTACGGTTGAGAAAGCTTCTCAACACAATCAGAAAGCCAATGAGGAACTACAATAAATGCTATCATATTCAAGGTTAAAATGAACGCTGAAAGTTCAGTCTAACATTTAATATGTAACCATTAATTTTAGTCTCTCACTGTCTTCCTGGTTGTGTGAACTGGCATTTTGTCATTCATTAACCACTTACAAGATGACATACCCAAAGCATTACCAGCAAGACACAGTATGTAAATCCATGGTTCTATTCTGGAAATTATCCAGCAAAAGAAAACTTCCACAAGACATCAGGTTGCTGATTTTGGGCACTTTTTTCCCATTTTCCCACAATTTATGTATGGGAAGCACAACATGCAGTCAGTGGAGATAATCTTCAGTGAAATGCTTTTCCTCAAACCTCAGAAGTTTGCAGAGCAATCATGTTAGTATTTTTTGTTAACAGTTAGAAAGAATAAAAGTAGGGATGTCTCCACTAACATGATACACCAAGTTTCATAAGGTCAGTTTGTGTTTATGGTATTTGTACTTGTAAGCCAGAAGAGGCACTGAACAATTGAACACTTACCTGTACACCTGGGTCAAAATATGCTATACATGTTAGTGCAACTGAATACTACAGGAAACATTTGATAATTTTACTTGAAATACTCCAGACCCTTCTTGCACCATTATTTACATTTGAATTATTAGAAACTGGAAGGAATTTTCTTACTGAAAAACAGAAGAGTGTCCGGTACATTTAGGCCATGGAGAATAAATTTCAGTTGAGATCTGCACTCTTCTGGGCTTTTAGGCAGCATAGATTGGCAGTTTGTTCCCAATGTTTAAGGACAAGCTATCAGTCCCATTGTCAAGGACAAAGGACTGCTTCTTGACCTTTGAAGATGGGACCGATAGCTTGTCCCAGCATATCGGCAATAAACTACCAATCTAGGCTGTATAAAATCCCAGAACAGCAGAGACATCTTTTACACCACAGCAGAAGCTTGAAATCAAGCAACTTCAGTGTCTTGCACACCAGTACTATCCAATGCTGTACAAAATTAGTCAAGAAATTCCAATCCATGGTATCAAACACTGCATTCATTATCAGCATATGAAACCATATTTGATTTTATCAAATCATTATCCATATAATCCATTTATACAGCAGGGTCCCACAAATTTTTTAAAAGTCAAGGAGTCACTTAAAAATTTTTGGTGCCACCACAGATATTAGGCACTGCCATTCAAAATTTAGTTGCCTGGAATTTTTGCACCCCTATTATACACTATCACTGTTTTCCAGATACAACTTTAGTAACTTCAAATTAACAGCCAATTTAATGTAGCTGGGGAGAAGTATCTGAATGTATTTAATTCAGGTCAGATTGTGGTTTATTACTGTAAGGGAGCCAGGAAATTTTTTACACCAACTCTTATACATATAGTAAAACGTTCCCAGACTGAGTTCACCATGGAACACATGCTTACCTTTGTTATTGGTCACTGGTGTCCATTCTGAATTTATGCAATGGATCCAGTTTCTGCCACTGATGAAGTACTGCTGGAAATGACCTCCTGGAAACACAAGTAGGATGGTCAGCAACTGTTCCTAAATTTTAAGGGAATACTGAAAACCATAATCTTGTAGCTGTGACTTCAATCTCAAAAAGAAGAAGAAATCACAAGGAGTCAAATCAGGGGAGTGACATGGGTGGAAGACCACACCCATGTTGTTAGTAGCCAAAAATTTCTGCACTGATAAAGCAGTGTGTGCCAGCACACTGATAAGGTGAAACAACCAGTCCAGGTTCCACCATCATTCCATATGTTTTCAGTGGATTTGCTCCTTCAATCATTGCAAAATCTCCAAGTGGTATGTTGGTTAACCAGTTGGCCTGGAAGGATAAATTCATAATGAACAGGCCCATCACAGTCAAAACAGATGAATCAACATTTTCTTGAAGTTCGACTAGGCTTACCAGGCTTTCTTTGGATGTGGAGAGGATGGGCTATTCCACTAAGAGGTCTGCTGTTTGTTTTCTGGGTCATAAGAGGAAATCCTTGTTCAATTTCCCATTCTGATCCTCAAGAGGATACTGAGGTCACTTCCAGCTTCATCCTACTCCTGGCACACAGACACACTGCTGCTTCTGCTCATCAATGAGTAACTGAGGCACAAACTTCACAGTGATTCCCCACATGTTCAAGTCCTCTAGTCATCAACAATACCAGCATTCTGGCCACATTCACAAGATCTGTCATTGGACCCACGCTAAGCCATCTTAATCCAATTCACATCATCACATTCAATTTCTTTAACTATTCTTTTAATATTTTCCTCCCATCTTCGGCTATGTAGTTTCTCCCCTCTGGGTTTCCCAAATACCATTTTTATCTGTTCTATTCCATTAATTTTGGGTACTCCTCATTAAACTACAGTTTGTTCCACAAACTGCTGTGACATCCTAAACTCTCTTTAGCTCTGTTTTGTGCTTAACCACAATTTCTCAGGCATCATCACTGACATTTCACTGTATTTTGTTATGTATTCTGGGCTTTTCACAAATTGAAAACCTGTAAACAATTATAATCTGGTATTCTTTATTTTTATGTCACTCATTTTTCTGAACATAACTTCTTCATCCATAATACCATTCCCCCCCCAGCAGTCTAACCTTATTTTGCACTCAATAACAGTCAGCTTATGTGGGCTGATCATTTAATTCTGGGACTCATTTTTTTGCGAGTGAATGGGTAGACTTAACGGCTAGTTGGTCTTGTCTCCTTCGAAGTGGTGTCCTTGTGCTTGTATGCACTTATTCCAGTGTTCCTGCCACTGACAAAAGCATCTCTGGTAGTCACTTCTCATAATAGCCCTCAGTAGTCTCATCGCATTGGCGTGAATCTCTTCAACGTAATCAAACTGGTGATCTTTCATTGTTTTCTTCAGTTGTGAAAACAATAATAAGTCACACAGAGCAAGGTCTGGGAAGTAGCGAGGGTGTGAGAGCGACAGAATGTTGTGTTTCGCCAGAAATTCATTTGTGGCGACAGCCATGTGGGCAGGGGCATTGTCATGGTGCAGGATCCAATTGCTGGAGCGCCACTTCTCAGTGTGATGTCTGCGCACAGCGTCGCGGAGGCATTGCAGGAATGTTTTGTAGAATTCCTTATTTACTGCCTGTCCTCTAGGTATGTACTCATGATGAACCAGCCCATCAATGTTGAAGGACGCAATCAACATGGTCTTGACATTGGACTTCACATGCTGCGCTTTCTTTGGTTGAGGAGATGATGCCATGTTCCACTGGGAGGACATTTGCTTTGTTTCCGGGTCATACCCATTAACCCAGCATTTGTCACTAGTGATTATTGAGGACATGAAGTTGGGATAAATTTTGGGTTCACTCACAGAGGCAGTGCAAATTGACACGCGATTGTCCTTCTGCTCCGCTGTCAGGAGATGGGGCACAAATTTCGCTGTCACACATCTCATTTGCAAATCTTCAGTTAGAATTTTCTGGCATGTATTGAATGCTACTGTAACTTCCTCTGCAACCTCTCTGATAGATGTTGGTCAGTGCGAATGATTTCTAGTACATGTGCCATGGTCTCCTCGGTGTGGGAGGTGGAAGGCCTGCCTGGGCGGGGGTCGTCTTCAAAGGATTGGTGTCCACTTTTGAAATGGAAATACCACTCAAATATCTTCGACTGACTTAGGCAGGACTGTCCGAAAGCTGCTTGCAGCATTTTGTACATTTCAGCACCAGTTTTCCCCAGACGGAAACAGAATTCAATGCACACATGCTGCTGCACTTTCCCCTCCATCGTGAGATGCGACGCACACTGCAGGTAGACATTCACTGAAAGGCTTCCACAGAGCGAATGCGGGGAGATACTGTCCTCCGGTTTTGCACATACACCTGCACAGAGTTGACACATGTCCCACTCTGTTGCCACTTCACTACGTGCTATTGTTTCCCGGGAAAAAAAATCAATCCCGGAATTAAATGATCAGCCCACGTACATTCAGCCACTCTACGTGGGGGGTATCAAATCATACTCAAAACTCAACTAAAATCTGATCATTCCACTTATATGTCATTGTGTCAGGAAACCCTTTTAAGTGTTCTAGTATATGTCATGTTACTATTGATATATAAATATTGGGATGTGGGAACCTTTTAGAATTCTACCCACTATCAATAATTACATACAAATTCTCATTTCCTCCAGTCAGTTTCTTCCTGTCCAGCTTACAATGTAAATTTTCTAGTCTATACATAAAATATGTTCTAATTCTTAAAACAAGTGCCCTTTGTATTATCGTTATCTTTGATGGGGGTGCCCACATTTACAATATCAGACTTTGGAGGATTAAGAACATCTTGTCATTAACCAAATGCTCTTTCAGGACTTTACTAGTTCCCTTACATGCCTGTCCTCAATAGACAGCCCAACCTCTTGTACTCCTGCTATATCCAAACTGCATATTTTCTCCACAACCAATAACTTTTCAGCACCTATCCTTTTCTTATATATAACAGGACAAGGACTACTCTTCAGTCATTATATACATTCACCCTTTTCACACTTAGCCAACCACAGTCAATGTGCAGTATGTTAAAAAAACCATAGTTACCTATAGTGATCATCAATGGCATGTAAATAAATGGCAGCTATTTCAATTCTTGTCACTTTCAGATAACAATGGGCATTTAGTTACAGCACAAAATGGTTACAATGCAGGCATGAATATAAAAAGTTGGCAGCATGGAAGCTACGTTTGGATCCGTATTACAGTGCTGACCTCACCAAAACATTACCCTGTAGAAAGCAACATCATGCAGTGGATATTACTGTTGTTATCATATTTGGTACCTTTAATTTCTAACAATCAAAATATTTATAAATTTGAACATTACTCTTGCATTTACAACAAACACTTTACATAACATTTTCTAACCAATATTTTCACTGCATTTCTATCATATTTACTTGCATAAATCAGTGGTTTGGGACTCATTTTATTCTCCCAGAAGGACATGAGCCAACCATGTTAAAGTTGAGAACATGGGAACAGGAAACAAGGAAAGCCCAAAGACTGTGTGTATTTCTCTAGAAGAAAGCAACAATTTTATTTTTGTCAAAATAAAAACAAGTATAACAAGAAAGATAAATAGTTTGAGATATTTGGAAGTACAAAACTAAATGGGCAATGCAAGCCCATCTGTTAATGGAAAGACTCAATATACAAACAAATACAGCATTATATACATGTACACACTGACTGGTCTGTTCCTGGGATGCACCACACTACCATCAGAGCACCACACAGCAAATCTGCTGTCTGATCAGTAACATACAATACCAACACCTTTGTTTCATGGTACCTAAGCAATTCATTGAGCAAAGTTACACAAACAAAGAATCAACTTATCCTGCAGACATTTCTATGGGAAAAGGCTCCTGGACTATTACAAAACAATCACAATGGATTTAGGGCCCAGTCTCTCACTTTTCTTGGGACCTGCCTCCACAGTGATGCAGCCACAGCACGAAGCTCACCACTCATCTGCATCTAATGCTAAAGTATACAGTTTGTGAAGATCTACTGCCATGGTGTTCGGTAACTTTAGTTTCACAGACTATGACCTCTTGAGGGTTTGTTCCACAGAATGTAGCAGTTATATGTTTTGTCCTATAATGTGCAAAATGTAGCATGTAGTTACCCTACAATTATGCTACCACTATTTGTGTACTGTTGGTACTTTTAACAACAAAATCGCAAAATCATGCCTGCAAGTCACACTAATCATGGAATAAATTGGGTTTTCTTCAAAACAGAAGTTATTCACATTACCAAAAATGAATGCAGCAGCAGGTGTGTAACAAACAAAAAATAAAAAAACGTAGATTTACTGAAACTCAAGCAACAAAACAAGGTTTTTGTAACCCTTCGTGTTCTACCACTACTCTCAGCAAATCCTACCCAGCCCTCACTTATCAACACAGAATTACTTCTATAAATATTGTTCCATGCACTTTGTAAGATCTCCTGTTCTGCCTCTAGCAGAAAGTCAAAACAGTATCGAAACTACGTTTTGTTTTGAGCATCTCTGAGTTTGCTCATAAAATGTTTTATGTTTAAACACCAAGGCCTGCTATCACAATATCTCCACGACTTTGAAATCATTTACAGGGCAATTTGCCAACATATGTCCAGTTACACCTACTGCTTTCCAAATTACTACACACTCTTAAATGTGCACTTCAGCAGCTGCAAGCTGATGACAGACAGTATTTCCCCAGTTATTCGAATTTTAAATACCACTTCTACATACTATTATACCAACATCTCACAATACAGCAAATCCATTTCATACCTACCAGCACCAACACATTACAGTGCTTAGGATTTTAACAGAGCTGAATAAACTTTGAACAATGACATTCCTATTACTGTGCCAAAATAATACCAGAAAGTAGAAAAAATCTTACTGTCTCTTCAATTGACGAAACTGATCAGACAACAAATGCAACATCTGAGATGGGATAGAGTGCTCTCTGTGGTACATAGGTACCAACGTTTCAGACCAACCAGCTGCCTCCATATTCAGTGAAGATGACAGGATGCAGCCAGCTGCTCTAAATACTAGTACCTACTGCCTTGTCTTTCATGTTGGTACTACACCACACCATACCACTTCCTAGATGACTGTAATCTCAACAAACTGAATGCAGCACTAAAAATCTGAGGAAGAAAAATTCTTAGAATTTGCTGTTGGGATCACAGGATTGTTGAGAGAAATGTTTTTATGTTGTGTGTCTCATTACACAAATTTGAAAAATACTGTAAGTATATGAATACCACATGCACATTCTTTTCCAGAACACTGACTTTAAAAATTGAGGTGCATGCAGTACTTGTCATTATATGGGATGCATCAGAATTGACAAAGTGGTACTTAATTACTGTTTAGTCATATAATAGATCCAATGTTTATACGCTAGTCTCTCATCACACAACCACGAACATGTTATTATAAGTCACCAGGTCACTAATGCTGCACATTGATCTCTCACCATTCTAAGACGGGTGATTTGCTCATCCAGGCCAAATGTTATCACAACCTTGGTCCCAGGATGGGGCTTCAACTTGCACTCAAGCAAATAGAAATGAATTAATTAAAGATCTGGTCTGTAGTGTATATTCATGTCATCACGCATTCCGCTATACCACACGCTGAAGCAAGCAGCATGGGACTGTTCACAATGAACTTCGCAAAGATGAACACTGCAATATTACAAAAGAAGGCAATCAACATGACATGTATGAGCTCCAAACAAGACGAAAACAGACAATTATATTACCTCAAAATAAGCTGCCTGAATCACACAATGTCCATAGTTTGCATCAGTATACAAGCAATCGTTATGATATTGACACCAACCCAAATACTGTACCACTGATGTTTACTGGACCGTGCATCATTGTGATAACTGAAGAATAAAAAACCAACTAGATGACACTTATTATTTTATTGTACTTCTTATAGGTTCAACATGTTTTGGGCACAGTGATGTCCAAAACATGCTGAGCCTATAATTAGTACAATAAAATAATAAGTGGCATCTAGTTGATTTTTTTATTCTTCAATTACTGTACCACTGTTTGTTCACCACAATCTGTGGTTAAACCACCACAAATTATCAAGGGTGGCACTAAATTAAAATACTGTAACTTTTTAAACTTGAACAAATTTAAAATGATAGAACGATGACAAAGTAAGAACATATCAGAAAAAAAAAACATTTAATACAGAAATAATGGCCAATACTTGCAAATCATCATTCCACTGGTGTGAAATATTTCTCAATTTTTGTTGGAACTTTTTTCAGTGCTCTTCCAATATGTGATCTATCTATGAGTATGTGATCTACCGTGTTACAGATTGCGAAGGTAGCAGGAAGTATTGTGTAGAACCAGAAAGGAATTGCACACAATAAACTCTGAACACGACACTTGCATTATTCATGTATTTAATGTAACTGTACATGGAAACATAAGATTCTGTATTAAAATGAAAACAGCGAAAAGTATGATGGGAACCTAACACATTCAACAATACACATTTCTGACA
>Ga0123354_10001271_pt1 | contig 29964 bp, 19 predicted proteins | sample TergutLab28metaG_2_FD_97872 | JGI IMG/M metagenome (GOLD analysis project Ga0123354, IMG submission 97872) | Labiotermes labralis P4 segment gut microbial communities from Petit-Saut dam, French Guiana - Lab288 P4 | ecosystem: Host-associated > Arthropoda: Insects > Digestive system > Gut ... | reverse complement strand
TTTTATTATAAGGTTTGCATAGTAAAGGGGAAGATTATTATTAAAGAGAAGCTTTGTCATTTCAAAAATTCGTTATTACGAATTATAAAAAACTAATTTCAGTACCGTAAATCTTATGGTACTGAGGAAATCTGCGAGTAAGACTAAATGAAGATATTAAAATGTATTGCACCGAAACAATTATTCTAATTTGGCATGTCGTCCTCGTGATCCAAATATAATCCAGTATGAAGTTTAGCGGTGCTGCTGCTAATAAAAATGAATACTCATAATTTACAACATTATGGGAATTCATTGACCAGCTGAGTGCCTGCAACATGTCTAGGAAAACCGCTATTCACATAAATTTTATTGTGTACAAAGGTGTATAAATGTTTCGTATGTCATTTCAATCTTATTTGACGTCCCACAGGCTTTAACCTTTTAAGGCACAGTATTAACTTCATGTACCGTACGCTGTAGCATTTAGAAACTGTGCCTTTATCCAAACAGTCGCTTTAAATGTTTAGCACGATAAGCACAGCGAACCCCGGTTGTGTTTACATGTATACTGAAGCATCGATTTTTGTGGGAGTGCTTGAATTACGGTTGCATGGAAATCGAAAACAATAGCGCCACAAAATTGCAAAAAACAATGGCTGTGCAATGAATGTTTCACGTTTAATAGCAACATAAAATACACTGGCAGAAATTATGCGTGATTTCAAAGAAGAAATTACGGTTTGCGAATTTTCTTTCGGTTGGTGAAATACAGAATATAAATAAAACAAAAACTAGATGATTGTGACGAGAACAGTAATATGCCTGTCGAATAAGGAAGAGATATGAAGCTTGCAGTTGCAAAATAGTGGTAGTTAAATAACGATATCAGGTTGAGTGCACTGATTGAAGAGTTAGAAAGTTGTAATACGAGTATACCATACAGAACACCCGAATCGAATTGGAGCCCGGAAAGTTCAAAAACATACAAACCTGCAAAGTGAAAGTGAAGTTACATTATGACCCACAAACGAAAGGAAATACACGCTGCTTGACGCAGTGAAAACATTCCAACAGGTACCTTAGAGTGCTGATTTATGGTACAATGGATCACCGCCAATAATCTATAGGCCCATTAGAATTCAGTTGAAAATTAGATCATATCGGTTTCAGAAATACGGAAAGTGTTGGTCAGGCAATATTCAATTTTTACTGAGAAGTAAATAACTAACCAACTAACAAACTCCATGGAGAAACTATCACTTCTTGAAAGAGGCTGAGAGGAATATACTATATTTGAAACTACTCGCAAAGTTTTCTGCTTAAAATTACAACAGACATACAAAGGAATGGACTAAAAAAGATAAAAGGAACCTTTTTTAAAAATAGGTTTCCCACAATGGAACCTATTAAGGAATAATAATTAGCATGAGGTCCATATTCTTTCATACGTAGCTGCAACCCCAGAGGCGTTCAAGAAACTCCTCTTTACAATTATGAAAAACGTTTGTCTCTGGCTGTTGTTTTTAGCCAGTCGAAAACATATCTCAGACGCATTTGCTTTTACGTGCTACCATATTCCGAACACTCTCCCCCATAAAGCTATGTTTCCCAAGTGTTCACCTCCTTGAGAGATTCCAACTGAATTTCGACCCAAAATTCTTAATATCCACGTGAATTACAAACGTTGTCAATCTCATCTTTGCAGACTAAATGACATTAATATTATGTGATGAATAATAGGAACACAAACGTCCTCATTGTACTGAAGTAATCATGAGCCATATTCAAATGATTTTCACACTGAACTTCTACCTCCAGCAGCCTGTATGTGTGTTGGTGAGAAAATATAAAATTTCTTCACATTACGGCATATTTATTTATTATTTATCCGGTATAAGGTGAGACATTAATATTTGGCAGAATTTTTGCATTTAGACAATATCAAATTTGTTTGTTTATTCCCAATAATTTGTAAAGCGTTTGGTTTTATATCATACTCAACGGATGGAAACAAGAGTGCAGTGAAATTTTCAGTGGAATTGGTAACTAAACATGGATTTAATTTTAATAGGGATTGAACGATATTTTGAATTTTACGTCTACAGTTACGTCATTATATTAGATTGTCGAATAATTTCTTTCACGAACTAGCTTTTTCATGAGGAGCTCTTAGTTCATGCTCAATTGTTTTTCAAACTGCATTTATACAGAGAAATTGAAAGTGTTCGACTTTATTACCAAAATATTGGCTGAAAATATTGGAAACAATAAAAAAAATTCAACTTCAAGCTGATATTCCGACGGAGTGCTCAAATAAAATATCGATATTTACAGAAATACTGGCCGTTAAAAAACAAGAGCTCTATTGAAGTATCTATTTAAATTCAAATTTCATCCTAATCATAATCATTGCTCATAAAATCGTAGGTTGAATTCTTCTATTTTTCTTCGCTAAAAGCATTAAAAATAATTTTTCGGCCCACTTGCAGCCATTTCCCAACAAAATGAGGCAGAGTGACAGAGACTTGTGCAAGTACTTCAGAACTCTCCAGTCAGCAATAACTCCAAATTACTATTTATTATTTCTGCCATGAACGCAGTTTAACCTGGATATTCATTATGGTGCTAAATTAACTACAAATGTTACAGAATTGAAGAGATTTATAAGTAAGTCTCTCCAAATATTCCACTCTCTTCTTGGGTTTTACTCTTATTATTAAACAATTACTAATCGTGTTTAAGTTTAAACACCTACCATTGACGCTTTCCATCCCTAGGTACAGTCTCCGTGTGTAAGATTTCATTGATCCTTGAGGTAGAATATAAAATCTCATCTTCACTGTATACTTGAGCCAAAAGTTTGAAAATTTCTAGAACATATCGATAGAAGAAACTTTGTTACAAGTTATGGACAAATATCTATTGGGGAATTTTGGGGATAAAAAAAGATACCCCTAAGCTTCATACCGGTAGATATTTGCAGCAATTACTGCCTCCTGGTCACGCATGTACTACTTGATACGTGAATACAGATGACACGATTTTATTTCAGGGTTTAAAAATATGCTTTCGAATACTGTTATGTATTGTTTCAGATTTTCACTATCACGATATCCTGTAACAGATGTAAGAAAACGATTTTTCTTCTCTAGTACGCTTTTCCTCTTTTCTCGGTGTCCAACAATCGAATGCATATAGAAGCATGGGAACATTTCCTCCTTTTCTAAGCAGCAATTCTGTCATCTTTATATTTCAAGACCTTTTCAAAGACATTGTTTGTCATAAAAGAGTTCTTAATATCGCAAAAGAACATACTCATTAATGGCTCTAATTTGCTCTAGGAAATCTTTCGTTCAATTATCTGCCGGTAGAACAAACATCTTGACTGAAAACTTTTTTCTCTTCTTTCTCAAAGGAAATATTGGAATAATGTCCTAAATTTGACCAAGACCTCATTCCTATAAACACCCATCCAGTTAGTTGTTAATCACACTAACACTCCTTGCTACACATTTGAGCTAATAGTAGAGTCGATAAATACAGTGCAAACGAAAAAAGACTTGCTAACTTCTATTGTACTAGCAAAGGTGAAGTTTTCGATCATTGTTGTAAAGGCATTAATCTAGAAACAAATGTATGTATGAAACTAAGTACCTATGACTGTAGTTTTAGGGATTAATGCAGGCTGGATTTGGGGACTTCGTCCTGGATCATGGTTTTTCTTTAAAAATTAAAGATGTTTTACGTATCTTCAATTCATTGAACTCTTTGCTCAATTTGTGTACTGTTTTCTGTTCAGAAGTCACCTATGTGTATATAATACGTGAATCAGTGCGTATGTGTGTGTGTGTGTGTGTGTTTGTTTGTTTGTTTGTTTGTGTGTGTGTGTGTGTAGTTGATTCGGTCAAGTATCAGTGGAAGTAACAAAATAAGATACAAACTGAAAATTCAGTTAATTTCACTCGGGACAGTTGATTGCTTCTACTGTAGCTATACCTAAACATATTAGCAACCAAGTTCGCCAAACTTCTAGCAATTTCAAGTAACTTTAGCAAGGAAAGTGTTGAAACTGAATCTAACTAGTAGTTGCCTAGTAGTTCCCTATATTGTACCCGAGCAATGGAAAACTTTCCCTGTGATGCTATAATAGATTTAAAATCATGTAATTTTTCGTTCTGTTTCTTCTTTAATTTCCCGTCTGTAGTGGTCGTAGTGTCGCGTAATTAGTTTACGTACTTCGATAATATGCCCGTCACTTATAAAGAGCTTGAAGTGTGTTCCTTGCGCGGTTTAAATGTTTCCTTTTGTGCAATACATCTCCTCATTCTTAGGTTCTCATCCTCCATTATGAGAAGAGGACATGTAATTTTCCTTGAATAAAGCTTAAAAAACAAATACTGACAGTAAGCAAGATGATAGTATCTGTTTTTATTATTTTATACAAGTTAATATAATGAACCTGTATTCTGTTTTAGTATCACACGTGTCTTTAGAACTGGAAAATGTGAACTTATAAACCTGACGTACAAAAACGATGTTTTCCTCATAATCGTCGCCATAATAGCTGGTAACCTAAATATAACAATTTAACAAACTACTGTAAATTTTTGACTTCTGTATTTTAAAGTTATAAAGGTTATTGCTTCCATATTGTTCACTAACACTATATATGTTAGACACTGAAAGTTTCATAACGTGTAAAATTTTGTACGTATGTTGCAAAAAATTATTCCCCTCTAAAAGAAGATAAGGTGCACATATTTCAAATGTATAAAAGTTTCTTCGCACCTTTTTAAAAAAGGCAATCCGAATTATTAGAAGAATGTCATTATATATATATATTGTACTTACTTAAAATTTTTCAAAATTAATATATTTCGAAATAGTCTCCCTTCTATGTTTCGAATTAGTGTTATTACGTTTTTTATGAAAATGTCTTCTCAAAATTAAAACTTTTGTACAAATACCAGATAACATAAGTTTGCAGTTGACTGGTAAGTGCTTTAAATTTACTGATTTGGGAACTGAATACATTCAACTTCTTTATTATTTGGGTATCCAAAGAGGTGACATGACAGACTGCGTGTCATTCTTACCTGGGACCGAAGCGAAAGACAAAACGACGAGTAGCGGAATGCCTATGTATCAAGGGTAGCAGTAGCCGGCCGGCGGCGATCGTAGACAGCATCCGACTGAAGGAGCAGTTACCCGCCTGCGTCTAACAGCGGTGTGACCCGACGTCAGACCGCGTGCGTGCGCTCATGGGGTGGGGCTATACCCCCCTCGACACTTTGCTTCTGGGTTCTCCTTTGGGTGCCCCTTAATTTCCTCATTCAATACATTATTTTCAAAACCGTGCACATGTTAATTCCTACGAAACTCGATTAGGCATCTCTTAATTGCATGTTTGTATATCGTTAGGTCTCTATAGTTTAAATTTTAACATCAGCTTTTATTTATATTTTGTTATATTTGGCTATTTTATAGCGACTGACTATTGGCTGGACGGTTCGGGATTGAATCCCGGTGGGGAGGAGTTTTTCCGCCCATCCAGACCGGCCCTGGGGCCCACCCAGCCCCCTTACAATGGGTACCAGGACTTTCCCGGTGGTAAATTGCGGCCGGGGCGTGCTGCTTACCACTCACCACCTTCTAGTGCCGCGGTCATGGAAGTGTAGAGCTATACCTCTACCCACCCTCTGGGCCATACCGGGCTTGTAACGGGAACAGTTTACCTTTATATTTGGCTATTTGAATGTGAAATAATACAGTATCGTCACTGTTGTGTAGACTGGATTACCTAGGAAATGGGGTTTGTCCCCCGGCATGAAGAGATGAAAGTCTATTGTTCACAGAATCTCTGATGTAGACTCCTTCAGTCTCCTATACAAGGTGGTACTATTCCAGGAATTACTGTGTTCGAGACCAAAGTTTTACCTTTAACTACTGCCTTTATAACAGTGCTTGGAATTATTTCTCCACTATCCATACTTCTTATGACGTTCGTAGTAACAACTTTACCTTTCACATTCTTATATTGATATTGCATATTTTTATTAAAATATAAAAACATTGAATGGCATTTCATAAATTTTAAAATTACTTATATTTCAAAAATGAAATTCCGTTGTTTTCTTGTTTCCTTGTTGAGATTTTTATTTCTCTCTTTCTCTCCCCCCACTCGTTCTGTGACGTCTAATACTTTTTGTTACGTAATCTGTTTTTCTGATTGCTTACAATAAAATCGTAAAACTACTAAGGAGGTTTCTTCCTCTTATTCTAAATGTTCGAAGTTAAAATCTCGAACGTGACGACTTCTACATTCATCGAGTTTGTAGGAAAGGTATCTTGAATTGCGCCACGACCCAATCCTTGTACATGGTTCCCAGTTCATTTTTCACAGTTATCAAAACGTTCGGCATCATAACATCACAGTTTGCATGACGTAAGATGTTACTGCCGATCCCAGTGACCGCGCGGTCTAAGGCGTCATTCTGTGGCCACTCGCCTGCTGAGATTGTGGGTTCGAAACCTACCGGTGGGATGGAAGTCTCTCTATTGTGAGTGTTTTGTGTTTTCAAGTAGAGGTCTCTGCGATGAGCTGATCACTCGTCCAAAGGAGTCCTACCGACTGTGATGTGTCGTTGTGTGTGATCTAGAAACCTCGTGAATGGGAAGGACCTGGCCCGCTAGTGACTGTCGCGCCAAAAACCAACAAGAGATTACTAATTAAAGTACAGCGATAGATTAATTGATTAAAAATCAGTCAAACGCACTGACTATTCCCATCTACGAAGAGAATATAACAAGTGACATGTGACACTGAAAATTGAATTAACTTGTAAATATTCGGAAATTAGACCTCTAATTTATGATAAGGCAGTGCGAAAGTTAGCCGTGATAAAGAAATACAAGAAACAAATCATTTTAACAAGATCAACCGAAGGTATGTGTCTTACAGTTTATAATAATCTTCATCCAAGTTTTAGTGTTAATTGTGTAAAAAGGTATGAGCGGACACGCGCCATTTTTTACTTAAGTAACATTACAAGAATGAAAGAACGAAGATGGTTTTGGCAAATGTGTAAGGAAAGTGGGACACATACGCTTTCATGGTTTGTATGGGGACAGCTTTATTTACGATATATGAGCTATTCTGCGATTTTACGGAGCGTAGAATCGTAATTCCGTACCGATGTTTCGGGAAAGACTTTCCCGAAACGTCGGTACAGAATTGCGCAGCGTAAAATTCCAGAAGAATGCAGAGCGCATTTACATTGAGGAGGAATCCTGGAGTCACTCACCCTCATTTGTTTTACTTTACTTTACTTTATGTAATTTACTTTAAACGAATAAGTAATATGTTTCCATAACACGGGTCTGATTTCCAGTGATTAGCTAATGGAGAGACTAGAAGGTGCTCTAATACAATTCAGTGGGCTTTTGTGAAGACGATGGTGAACATTCGGTTTTTATAAGAAAGAAGAAGTTTGTAGACTAGATGAGTGACCCTATTTCATCAAGAGGGACTTAGTTCCATGGCGTTAGTCAGAATATCAAAGACGAAAATGGAAATGGAAGTGAATAAATTTTTGTGCTGTTATCTTTTCTACATAAATCTGTATCAGTTTGAAATACAGCAACACTGTGCGAATGTAATACGTTATGCGCCCCTAAGTATTAATAAAGGCGTTGTTTTTAAAAACCACTGCGTGACCAAGTCTCCTCGCCCCTTCCTCTCTGGAGCGACGGTTTGTTCCGAGTACGTAAGGCTACGATTTATATTCGGCACACGCACGACATTCTGGGACATAAATATAGCCCGTGGGAAGTTAGAGCAAAATAAGTTGGATTCTTATCTTCATTGGAAATGAGCACGACCTCCAGTGAGTGAATCATGGCCTGTTGAGTCTACTCTGACACAGAATTCTTGTTACAATTTTCTCACACCAACCACATTCACAGAAATACTTAAAATGTGTGAATTATAACAGAAGTCGTGCTGTAATGGCTATTTCGTATTAATAGATAAATCTTTTATCCTAAATCAGGAAGTCAAGTTTAAAATATATAGCTTAACGTGCACTGAATAATGTGCATTAAGACCGAAACACGTCATTGGTAAAATGTAACAAAGTACTCGTGAAATTGTTACTTGTCTTATTCTCCAGCCACTGTAAAAAGTGAACGGAACATTAGCTCTGTATACTAGCTGGGGCGTTTTAAGTACCAGTTATTAATCCCAGTCTATGTGTTTTCAGTGTATGAATATGCAGGCATAAGAAACTTGGCAGAATTGATTGTAATTTCTTAAATGAACTCCCGAAATAATTGTAGAATAAAAAACCAACTACATGCCACTTACTATTTTATTGCACTTCTTATAGGCTCAACATGTTTCGGTCATTAATAAGTCCATCATCAGGAGCTCGCGACTATGATGTTGATTACCACATTGGGTGTTTCGTTCTTGGTTTTGTTGTGGGTTGGAGGTTAGGTGTGGTTAGGCTGGAGTAGTGTCCGGGCTGCAGGCCTACAACCCGGACACTATTCCAGCCTAACCGCACCTAACCTCCAACCTACAACAAAACCAAGAACGAGACGCCCAATGTGGTAATCAACATCATAGTCGCTAATAGGTGTAAATATTACGTAAGGTTCCCAGTTCGTTCACATTTGAAACGAATTCAGAATTCTCTCCACAATATACGGAACAAAACAACGAAAGCTGTACATGACTTATTCTTAATATTTTAAACATTCTTGTTAATGATTAAATTACCACAAAAATTTAGTACGTATTAATACCAGTACCGGCCTATGTGCCATTAACGTAGCTGGTTTGTTTCAGCGCACTCTTTACAGTCCTTCTTTCGTAAATAATGTCATTTTTTAAACATGAAGATTTTACCCATATATTTAAATTACTCCCTTTATTGTCATATTGCTCATATAATCGCCTGATCCGTATTTTACGGTGACCCAAAGCGGTCTTTTTTATGTCTCACTCCACAGGTCTTCGCCAGGCGTCACCCATGTTCTTGTCTCGTTTACCAGTCCGTTTTCTGGACTTTGGCAGACACATTTCCTTTATTTCACAATACCCACATGTGTAAACAATAGGTGTAGTTATCAGTCAATAACACAACAATATCTAAAAAGATGTTTAATAAAGGATGATAGTAAGTACATGTTTCGGCCTATTCCGGCCATCATCAGGTTTTCATCCGAAAGTATGGTGGTGGTGCTTTATAGGATTGGTTTGGTTATGTCACGATGGTGAGATCTCATAATCTGTGATGTTTGCTATTGTTTGCTTTTGTTAAGGGACGCGGAGGCAGGGGGCGGTTTCGTGATGTGCGCTAGCTTGAGGTGTAGAGCTCAGGTATGTCTGCTTGCTGCCGTCCTATGTGGGTCTATTGTTTGTCCTTTTCCGATGTCTAATGTTGGTGGACTTTTAGCTATGGGTTGTGTAGAGAGGAAAAAAAAATCAAAGAATAAGAGCTAATGTGGGTTAGTGTGTGTGGGCAGGTGACTCGTGTGACGAGTTGTAAATTAAGTGGTAATTGAAGGTATGTACTTACGTGTGTGCTTCCTATTATCTGTCTCTGTGGTGATCTCTGTGTCCAGTTCGTTTTGTTGTGTGCGTGTACTTGTCTTCCATCGGGGGGGGGTGCTTTCCACTTCTTCAGCGTCATCTTAGCGGTTTTAGAAATCTATCATCAGAAATTGTTGTGTTATTGACTGATACCTACACCTATTGTTTATATATACACAACGGGGATGGCTCATTTCAGAACCCACGTGTTTACCTCACCAGTTCCCAGCCGGGTAATGGGTCTGCTGTTCTTCAAATGTAGGTTTCCTTTACCTACTGCGTTTTGCCATTGTTTAATAAATAAATGTAATCATTTAACCTCATCAAACCACTTCTTTGGAGGATTTTAGTAACAATATTAAGCTGCGAACTGCTAAAGGTAAACTGCGTGTTGCTGGTAACATTTAATGGACAAATATAAGAAGGACGTAATACATAAAGCATCAGATATCCGCTACCATGCTAGAATGATACGTATCCCTTACGCGCGGACTTCACTGTTTAGTGAATGACAAGTTCTTTTGTGGTCGTATCAGGTCCCTGCAAATCAATATTATAAATAGCGGAACACGACGGGATTTAATGACTACAACCTGTCCTTCTCACATAACTGATAAAAATGCAGAATTTATTAGACAATATGTCCGAAAATTAATAGGTACCATTCCAATATAAGACGTGGCCAGTTTGACAGGCAGTTCATATCATCCTGCTAACATCCAGTCGCCTTATGTAAAGGCCCCAGACAACTATGGTCAGCCCTGAGTGGCAAAGTTTTATTTACAGTTTGCCGAAATAGACCTTCCCCTCATCAGCGAAATATGAGTCGAGAAATACGGTTAGTGCTGTGATGTGGTTAGCGAAAAATGGAACATTTAAGTTATCTTGATTTTGATAATTTCGGTAATGTGTACGCTCTATACAGCGTGAAGCACCCTTGGTTGCGTCACCTGCTCTATCCTGCCTACGTAGCAGGTACCAGGCTACCAGATAACTTATGCATATGATATGATTTAACTTCTTATGGGGCAGATAACATTTTCTGATAGTCCATCTTTCTTATTAAGGAGATGATCGAGGTACCCAGTTACAAGTTGTCCTCCTTCCTATCTGATTCGTGTCAATCAATCAGGTCACTTGTGTGTAGAGGTTCACACTAACAACATGACATTTATGGGCACATTTTATTGGCTTCCTGAAGATCTGTATTGGTCAAAGCTTTACATACGTCTCGAGGTAATAATGAAGAGGACCACACTAATTTACATTTATTTGAATTACCAACACATGCACACTGTTATTAAAACATTATAAAACCTCACTTGGTTAAAAACATTTTAAAAGTCATTCATAATTCTCCGACATGTTTCGGTTGATTCTTCCAACCATCATCAGGGAGCTGCGTAATTTGCCTAAAGTTACTCTTGTCATATATGTTTACGATAGGAAATCCTACAGTTAATGCTGTGTTGGTAATTCAAATAAATGTAAATTTGTGCAATATGCACGGTTAAAGACTAAAAAACAAATAAGGGCCACACTAAGTTTTATGTTTTGTTGACCGTGCATTTCGATATAATCGTGTAAAGAAAAACCAACTTCCCATCCAACCGGGACAACAGACAGTCGTCTAAAGAGAATAAACAGTACTATTGTTGTAAACATATAGTTGTACCTCCTGATGATAGGCCTAAATACGCCCGAAACATGTAGATTTTGACGAAATATACGAAGTTAAAAGTTGTGTATCATTTTGGTTTTTCTTTACACGCGGGACACACTAATATGTAAGACGCTGATATAGATTCTTCAAACCCGCAGCCAGTATACGAGAGGAGATATTTCTCCACGTAGATGACAGGAAGCGTCTGTATCGGGACGTGGCTATAATGGCCGTATCAGCAGCCTACAGACATCACTAGTCTTGGCCGAAATGTATTGGCATAAATTTCACCTACATGCTGAAGTGAAGAGGGGCCATAAGTGAACCTGAGTTGCTTGATTTCGCGTGTTAAGACGAGAGGGGATGTTAAACATACGTTAATATAAGTGAATAGACATGTTTACCACGAGGCAAGAGAAAGTCGCCTATTATTGGGAGGTTTCCTAATTTGGGGAAGTGCGTTGTTTCATACCAGGAGGTGCTGCGCTCTGTGCTTAAGAATGTAAATCATTAAACATAATATGTAATTAATTGTAATCACATTAAAAACGGTCAGATGCTCAAGACTTCGGTACTGGCAGGGGTGTCGTTGTTTTGGTGTGCCGTGCAAATTTGCTTATCCCTAAACTGTGACTCATGAACCGTTGAAAGTAAGCTATTTTTCTAAATTAGTTTAGTGATCAGTTCTCTGTTTCATAGGTAACATTTTATGTCCTTCTCTTTTATTCGCCCATTTTCTTGAGCACCTCTTTCGCCTATCATGGCGAGATCTGAAGAGACTAATATGGGACTTCCTATATTAGGAAGTCAGTGTCTTGTGAATTATTCCTTCAGGGTTATATAATATTACAGATTGCTTGAAGGAAAAAGTGGGACCCCGAAAGAATGGAGGCAGCTATTGAGGCTCTGAGGAACAAGGAATTGGGCAGCTACAAAGCGTCCATAGTTCTCAACTTATTGCACACACCAGAGCGTTATGTAAAGACCGGCAGAAAAGCTAAAGTGAAGTAATAACAACAAAACTGAATAGGAAGCCAGTTCTTCCTTGTGAAGTAGAAAATGATCTAGCTGAGCACTGTCTTTTGCTGGAAAAAACGTTTATTGGCTTGTCAGTGGCAGACGTATTGCATCTCGTTTACCAAATTGCTGTAAGAAACGGAATTAAAAACCAATTTTGCAAGAGAAATGAAAAGGCTGGAAAGGAAGGGGTTGAAAGATTTTCTAAGTTGTCATCAAGAAATTTCAGTTACAACCCCTGCTTAGTTTTTTAAATCTACGAAACCGCTACGTATGCCATTGAACATAATCCTGCAAGATGTTACTGCGACGAAACCAACATCACTATTGTACAGCACAAACACACGAAAATATTAGGATTAAGAGACAAGCGTCCGATATCCTCTTTTCAATCCGCAGATCAAGGATCTCTTGTGACAGTCGTCAACTGTATGAGTCCAGCTGGTCACTTCATTCCTCCGTTATTTTATTTCCAAGAAAATGTATGAAACAAGAACTGATGAATGGCACACCGCCTGGATCAAACCACGAGTGCACATCTTTCGGGGTGGATACAGAGCGAGGTTTTCACTCAGTGGTTTCTTCATTACATCAAACATACGAAGCCGACAAAATAAGATCCTTGTATCTTAGTACCGGACGGGCACCTACACACACAAGGAACCTGGATGTCATTACTTTACATCGAGAGAATAATGTTGAAATCATTGGCCTCCCACCTCACAACAGCCACAGAATGCAACCCTTGGATAAAGCTTGCACGAGGCCCCTGAAAACATTCTACTGCGAAGAAATTAAAAAAATAGCTCTTTTGAAACCTAGGGCGGGTCGTCACTTCTACCAAATTGGCGAACAATTCGGCAATGCATACAAGCGACCTGCAAGAAGCGAGATAGCGGCTAATGACTTCCGGGAGAGAGGTCGTTTTCCTTGTGACAAGAACATCTTTAGACCACATGATATCCCTCTAGCGTCATAGGACAAAGATGCTGCTCCTGTGAACCATCCTGCTTTGGTGAAGACCAGTGTTCAGACATTATTCGGTTCTGTTAGTTTTCGCCATTCACTTCTGCTGAGGCTCTCCGAGCATCAGATATCAGCCCTGTGCCAAACCTGAACCTACAGCCAAATACACATAGTGCAACAGCAAAGAAAATAAAGAGTTCACTTTACAGAAAATATGTTGGGGCAGCTCAGAAAACTCAACCAAATCCAAAACCAATCTTCTTGTGTCGAATGCTTTGCTTGGTCCTGTAAAAAGATGGAGGAGAAGGGTTTGCCGGTATCCATCTCCGCCTGACACTCTATCAGATTCGGACATTGACCTAGCTCTTCTTTTCGATGACGATTCGACGGAAGAAGAACAAGACGCTGATTGTGTGTACTGTACTGGTCGTTTCTCTGAAGACCACAAAGGAGAATAATTGGTACAATGTGCGAAATATGTCATATGGGCGTACACATTTTGTGCTGGTATGAAGGAAGGTTTTGTGAACTTAGTCAGGGATAACCACTGTTCTGTTCTTAGTTTGTATCCTTTGTGTTTGTATTTTTTAAAATTCTATAAATTTTCTTTTTGTTTTATGTGTAAATTATTCACCTCCCAAAATTAGGAACACGTGTGAGCTTAATTAGGGGATATGAAGCTTTTAAGGAAACGAATTTTACACACATATTTTTTTCCTAATTTATGATGTTTAGGTAACAACTGTCTCTTCATTAATCAAATTCAGTTATGTTTGTTTTGAAACGTTTTACGACTTTTTCCTAAGTTTAATAGCAGTTCTTTTTAAAAAAAAACCTCCCCATAATAGGCGACTTTCCCCTAAATTGGTGGGCCGCGTAGCCCAGTCGGTATAGCGACTGGCTACGGGCTGGACGGTCTGGGGATCGAATCCCGGTGGGGACGGGATTTTCTGCACCTGTCCAGACCAGCCCTGGGACCCACCCAGCCTCCTGTAAAATGGGTACGGGAATTTACCGGGGGTAAATTGCGGCTGGGTCGTGATGCTGACCACTCACCCCCTTCTAGTGCTGTGGTCCAGAAAGAGTAGAGCTATATATCTACTCCCCCTATGGGCCGTACGGCCTGTACAGAGCCTCAGTGCCTGTACAAGGGTACGCTTCACTTACCTTCTACTTTTCTCCTAAATTCGAAAGCTGCCGATTGTTAGCTTAGTACTGGACGGTATGTAGAAAACCCGTTTAAGTCAGAAAATTCTTCATGACTCTTACGAAAATAAGAGCCAGCTGCTTTGTGTCTCGGTTGGGACCCGAAATTCTAGTCCGGTGCTGTACCTCGTGTATACTGATTTCGTGTAGGATCAAGGTCAGCCAGTGTGCTTATCATGTGAACTACACATTCAGACCCTTGTGACTAAATAGTACGACGCTTCCCTTGTTATGAATAAGGGTATGACATGAAAATATCTTCGTATAAGCGGCAGATACTGTCCGACAAAGACATCGTTAAACACTTTCGGAGAATGGCCATGATTGGTTTACGTAGATATTTCAGAACCCGGTTCTACGTGACTGGAACATAGAATGTACGTTACTTGAATGAGTGATGGTTTTGTCGACCCAAAGGATTTGTTTAACGGATTTACCAGCAGGAACAAAAGCGGAGGTGCCCATTGCCTCTTCAAGCATGTCAATCACGGATAAGTGAGACGGCTTCTTTACCCGCTAAAACTGTGTCTAAAAACCATCAGACAGAGCTTCATCTTTCTCAAACTCTGAAAAGGTAAGTGCTAACCGATTATTTTATTTCCGCTGCGTACTGCTGGTTTCAATCTGCAAATTGTTGTCTTCATGGCGAAGTGTCCAATCACTCACATCACAAATATGACGGACCAGTTTAGATATTTCTAGAAGACTGCTTCAGAAATGTTGCATTCGTTGTTTGTTTGTTTGTTTCTTTTTATTCTGACATCTTCTACCTAATAAATGCAGGTGAGAAGGGTTATTGTTGCACCTGATCTCAATCATCACAAAATCTGTATAACTCCTCAGGATGACGGATCGGCCGGTCTCAGACACTTCTACTTGAGAACACAAAGAGACAGAAAGTGACAAAACCGGTGGTACTCGAACCTGCATTCCCAACAAACAAGAGGCCACATTCTTCTTAGATTTCGCGGCCACCTGTTTCGGCTATTGGGAACCACGATTTCAAATCTCAACCTGCCAAACAATTAATCTGATTTAGCTTTTGGTAAGTTTCCTTATTCCTCTTTACATCACTGGATGCATGTTAAATTTACACATGGATTTATATTAGACAGAAACTTAAATATTTTGTTACTTTCATATCCAGGAAGAAGCCAATCAGTCACAGCCGCAGAAGTCAGCAATACCTATCACTTTATTACTCTTTCACTACTCTTGAACCCGGCAGTGACCTGATCAGGTCGCTATACTTTTAGGAATGCATGACTTGTCATCTCTACTTTATAAAGCCTAGCGCAATCCGGTAAACGCCCTCACTCGTTAATAATTTGATCACCAGCTGTCACGTATCTGCGACTGAAGAAATATTGCGATTTAATATAATTATTTTCCAAGATTGTTGGGACGACACTAAAATGCTTTACTGTCTGCTGTTGATACAAGATAAGACACATTGACTGTGTTAGAAATTCACTTTACACCGAGTTGAGCAGTTTGCCAATTACACTTCAGGTTTTATTCCATATTTACGCATTTTGGCTAATAGAGAGAGAAGGAATTTAATTATTTAAATAACTTATACTACATTTTCGGCAAAGTTTGACTTATTAGGTCTGTAGCTAATGATTTGTTATAGTGATTTAATATTTAGTTTAATAGAATAGAATAAACTTTTCTATTTTCTATTTAAATTGGGAATGATTCAAAAGATTGTTCTATAAATCCTTGAGTGTTTGTCGTAAGAGATTTGACAAATTATTGACTGGTGGCGGCGAAAATTACTACCGTACGCTTTAGTGTCCTTTCCCTGGAAAATTTGATGGAAGTCAAGCCATCATTCGAGTAGGAAAGCACTACACTCTTTAGTGAGTGTTAGTAATAATAATGTTACGTAGACCAAAACGTATCTTCGTTGATCCCACCTTCTCATTATGTACGTTATTTGCTTATGACCATCACACGTTGCAACTGAAGCAATGCCTTCAGTGCATTTCAGTGAAATATTTAAGGAAATTATTTTACTGTCCTAACATTAAATGTTCAGTAAACAATGTGATTGGATCTGGAATCATGCAAAATTAACTTTCCGTAATAACTGCTGTGTGAGTCCACGTAGTCAAAATATCTTGGAAGAGTTGGAAAAGTGATGATAAACATAACGGTTTTCAAAACTTAGAAGTCTTATGAAAGGTTATATCCTATGGTGTCTATTTCTAGACAATTGATAAAAACGGAAAAAATGAAAAATCGTGGAAATTGTCTTCGTAAGAAGGATGGACTTTTGCAAATCTGAAAATCTACGGTAGTCTATTGTGAAGGAAAAGTGCAAATATGTTCTTTCCATAGGGAGTTAGAATTACTTACTAGGTTCTTTGCTGTAAGAATCCGCTCTAAACACATTCATCGCTCTGAGTAATCTGGAATTTGCTGTAGTGATAACACTGCAAGTTATAAACTGGATAAAGGTTCACCAAAACATCAGTTACAGACTATAATGACTGAAGTCTCTCACTTTCCAAATCGTTACACAGATTCATAAATAGTTTGCCAAATACTTATATAGGAAAGTAATGATTTCAATCTGAGTTTAAAGATTTCATTTGCTCACGGAAGAGACTACAATCTTTTCTCTCTTCTGGAATTTGACGCTTTCTGCTTCATTATTTGTAACGTCTTGTCCTCTATCAATCTCTGTTTTCTATGTATAGGTTCAACCACAATTCCGGCAGCTTTGTTTCCAATTTCTGAATAACCCTCATTCTCACACCCACATTTTCTATCTCTCCTGAGAAGAGAAGCAGCGGGTTTACCCGAAATGGATATTCTACCAGCTGAATTGCACGGTCTGGCTTCCCAGAAGACACCAACTTTTATGTCCGCGTGTTACTGCATAGACATTCAGAGCAGTGCCGAAAAAATTATTGCTATTTCTCTTGTATTTTTTTCTGCCGTTTCTCTGTTTTATTACTTTTACTTCTTGTATTCAGGTTTCGCAGTTGCATTCACACACATATGCGAAAATGAATCCACGAATCGGGCTATATGGTCTTCTGTACGAGTATAGGAACCCAGTAGAGGGATGGAAAGCACATTTGTTAAATCTAGAGTAGACACAAAAGTGTACGGTACTCTTGCAAGGAAGGTATAGAAAGAAAAGTATCTTTGTTGCTGCAAGAGATGTAAACGTACGAGAAAGAAATCTTCAGCTATACTGATCATAAATGTTAACATCTAATGGATTCAAAAAATGGTCAAAATATATTACGGCGGTGTTCTATAGGTTCTTTGTGTGTTGTATAATAGTCTTTTGTGTGTGAAAACTCAGTATTTACCTCAAAGTGAGAACGTAAATCGAGAACGTTTTTAGGCTCTTTCGCAAAATTGTTGAAAGCGTCTGTTAGCTTTGTCATGTCCGCATGTAGTCTCTTTATCTGTCCGTAAGGAACAACTCGGTTCCCACTGGATACATTTTAAATTTGATATTTGATTATTTTACTAAAATTTGTCTAATAAGTTAAAATTTTATTAAAATCTGTCAAGAATAAATAGTACTTTATATGGGGATCTATGTACATTTATCATAATACCTCTTTTTAATTCTATTACAATGAGAAGTATTTTAGAGAAACCTATATAGGAAATCACAACACAAAATTTAAGTTCAACAGCGATTTTCAATATTCGTGGCATTTCTGAGATATGTGGGAAAATATGGTAGAGAGATACATGACACGGATGAAAATATAATACGTCTTATGTGCATTGCTGGCTGGATAATAAAGCTATAGACACACGCTCAGAGTAGGTAATAATTACTGCTTTTCCACGACAACGATCATTACTCTAACGCACTTTAATGATATGTTCACGTGTATACGTGCATTGTCTGTTTGTTCAGTAGTATGCTGAGAGAATTTAGAACTAAAAGAAGAAATTTGAAGGTAGCTGAAGAAGAGAATTCAATATGAAACTTCGTAATTTTTACATCTATGCTCCCTGAAATATTAGAATATTAGATTGTTGAATGAGACGATTGGACGAAGCAAGAGAATTGTATTAGAATGGAACTTCTTTCGAACATCAGTCGCTTAGCAGTCTAATGTGATAGCGTTTTTTGTGTTTTTTATCCCTCCATCAAAACACGTCCTTTTGAAGTCAAATCTGTTTCATCCTTGATCACTCTCCGTAATATTCCAAACTATTTAGTCTGGATTTTATGTTCATGGGTCCGTGCATAGCAATTCTATATCAATAGATGTCCAAAAATATGCAACTATACACAGTTTGTTTTATCTGTAAACTGCTGTACATGTTTCGGGTGGTTTCTCCACCCATCATCAGGAGCACAAATAACTGTATCTACAGCATCTTGTGCTGGTCAACCGCTGTTGCTACCTGTCACTATAGCGACAGGTAGCAACAGCGGTTGACTAGTAACAGATGCTGTAAATGCAGTGTTATTCAAAATGATTGCCGGGGTTTTAACAACTTGTCATACACAATACACTTGAGATAGGAGAATAAGTATTTTTTAACTAATAGAACAACACTCCAAGTTTTTGTTACGTACCTGAAAAGTGCCCTTTGTGAATCTACAAACATCAACACGGTAATAGAATTCCTTACGCATGTCAACTGTGATGGTTTCAATGGCGGTTCTGGTTCGTACCTTCAGTTCCGGGATACACACGTACCCTGTCTCTTGAAACTGTACATACCACCTTCGAGTGGATTTGTCAGATGGTGGTTGTTTCCCGAATTTTGTGCGGAATTGTCGCTGGACAATTGTAACCCGACAATCATTTTGAATAACCCTGTACTCTTAATTGTGTTCGTGATGATTGGTGGAGAAATCACCCGAAACAAGTAGACCAGTTTCTAGATAAAATAAACTGTGTATAGTTGAATCTTGTTGGACATTTATTGACAAATATTTAGTCTGGACTACTGACACCTTTGTAAAATAAATGGAGACTTTTAAAAAGACAGTATTTATCTCGGTACGTTTAGTGTCCCCAGATTATTCCGTTATACCAATCAGAGCTACACCGCTCAACTAACTTGCTCGGTCTTACTGAGTTTGTAAAGCATGATATAAGTTCAGATACACCCTCATGTAGCTCCCTTATTCTCTGTCAAATACACGCACACACACACACACACACACACACACACACACACACACAGGCACGCACATTACTACTCATTCAGTGCCGCTACTAGTTTATCTGACAAGCTTAAAAATGCACAAAATTAATCATGGGAGGTCGAAATGTCTAACGCCGCAGACATGAGTTTGGGGTTACTGATATGGTTCTATTCCCTGCCTTCTAGCGATATTACAATTCAGCGACTGGGAGTGAGGGAAAAAGCGAATCTGTAGTTCTGTGGAAGTAAGGCATATCTCCTGACGTGTTGCGCAGATTATGTGAGGTGTGGGTTTCTCCCACCATTATTACGTTATAACAGATATTCTTGGGATCCAGAACACAGTTATACAGGGTATACGAAAAGTTAGTCTTTGTCTAGATGTAAAAATTTCCAGTACCTAATAGATCAAACCAAATCTCATATCAGGTGATTAGAAGAAAGCGAAACTAAAACAAAGAACTATAAAAACGGGGACATATCTACTGGCAGCTGGATCTGTTAAGGAGATAAACATAAAAAACTTAGAACTACATGACTTTTATTCTTGTGCCTTCACCATCTGCAAAGGAAAAGCGTTTAAAAATCAAATCGCAGAATAAACACACCTTATTTAATACGTAAGGACAGAGGCATGTCCCTCTAAAGAATAAACCCTATAAGGATTACGTTCAAAACTAAATGCGCCACTAGGGATATTTTATATTTCGTGTAAAAAGGGGGGAAAATCTGTTACAGATATACCGATTTCAACATCTTGTTGCATTGTTATCCCTTTGTTGTCGTTTAGTTTTCCTTACTGTCCAGGAACATGAATCATTTTTTAAATCTTTTGACCATGACAAAGTATTATTCTTAATCATTCAAATTACGAATAAAAAATATTTCAATATTATTCCGAGATGCATTTTGCAGTTACAACAAAGTGATTGAGAGAGTTGCATAAAATAAAATCAAGAGCTTGAAAACACTCTTGCAAGAAACACTTATACTAAAAATTATTATTTATATAAATACAAATAAATGTTATTTTTCTCCACATACACATCCTTCTTCGCCTTTAATTTCTGTGTATTTTATTTTATATATATATATATTTATTTATTTATTTATTTATTTTACAAGTGAGGTTTTAAGTCAGGTTCAAGCCAGTTACATCAGACAGACGACAGTAACGTAGTACTACGTAAATAATATTTCATTATTTTTCTCATTCCTTCTACAAATACCTTTTTGGTGTTACGTTTTATCCTATTCAAGAAAGAATGGCATTTATCTTTCGTTAATACCGGGATAAATATTTAATTTTTTTTACCAAGTTGCAAGTTCAAAGAGTAAATTCTCTTTGGGCGCTTTCTTTCATGTAATTCAGTATACTTAGGGTGATAAGGGTCAGACGAATTACAAATTGAATTTACACATTATATTTATCTGATGCGTTGCGTAACTTCCGGCGGTACACATTATGACTGTTTTAAATTAGCTTCAGAAGACCTTGAGAATATGCTGCTTTCAAACCTTTCCAAATAAAATTTCCTCTGCCGTAAATTAAACATGCATCAACAATGTTATGCGACATATATTCTCATTGGGGTAATATTTCTAAACCTTTAGATATATAAGATACATTCATATCAGAATTTCCTGACCTCTTTACAGTTATTTATTATTTTCCCGCCGCCTGTACAGCTAAATAAGGCTTACAGGTTTGCTACGTTCCACGCATTAGTTCCAATGTTGCAGAGAACTGCGTATTCTCAAAATGTGCTTGTAAGAAGTAACCTGTGTCTTAAAGTGGTGCGTAAGATTCACAACGGCTAACATGTCAAAAATATGTGTTTATGTGCAAAATTTGAAGGCGGCCTATGTTTAACTTATTGCGTTTCTTCCTATATGTGGATAATATTGTTTCCTTTGTCAGTGTCGGAGTGAATATCAAACAAACAAAAAACTGTCTTACAGAACGCTGCATTATTTGACAACAGATATTGTATAGGCCTGTTATACCACGTGCTCAAACACACTGAGACAGCAGCAAAAACAAGCAGCCACACCCTCCAAAAAGATAAGATATATAGTGTAAAATATTCTAGCTTGCTATTCTGTACAGCGTTTATCTGACAAGCCTCGAGACGTGCAGAAAAGGCTTATTTCAGCAAGAAATTGTGATTCTTTAATTTCTTCTCGACTTTTATTCCATACATTTTCCTCCTTTATAATTATTTGGCGAGATTCGAAGAAGTTTGTTTCAAGACATACACAAAAATGCCTGTAACTGTTGTGAGAAGTGTCCATTAAAATTTTTTTTTGGTTTTAACAAAAATTTGATAGGGCGACATTTTGTTACCCATTTTGTATATTTAAAAAAAACACTTCTACCTTACACAAAAAACGAGAAATGGATGTGGCCATTTTAACAACTGCGATATAATGTTGATAATGAGCGTAAACAGAAGTTGGTGGAGAGTGACCAAAGACCAACAAAGAAGTCCAATATTTTGACTAGGTTTATACGTCTATAGATTAAGAAATAAATGTCAACGATAATTTTCACAACTATAATTTCAAACGTTTGTGCGAAACCTTTCATTACGTAATGTACTTTCCACAATTTATGTAAACGCAACAGTAGTCTGTAACCTAATACGACATCTTCTTTTACAGACAACCTGTAAGTTCTACACTTTGTTCCTCAGATGTACAGGGGAGACATGAATAAAGAAAGAGAAAATAAATAACTGAAAAGTGATGATAAATGATGTAAAAAATGTAGAAAGGAGCAGGGAGAAACTTTGTAATGTGAAGAAGGGAAATGCAGTGCTTGATGGAGGTAAGAAAGTGAGGAATCGGTAAAAAATGGTGTGTTGTAGGAGGTGATGATGATGATGACAAGAAAACAGATAATTCACAACCAGGGGACTTTTGTATTCAAACTGCCATCACGGCTAACATTTGGAAAATAACGTATTCGAAACAGCTTTACTGCAGCTATAGTTTGTGTCGATATGCGTCTTCGCATTTTGCCACAATTTTTTCGTGCAACAGTTTGGTAGTAGTTAGAAATGTTCTACCTCGAAGAGAGAGGCAGCAATCTCCTCCGAAACGTCAGTACATTCCAGTCTTCATCATCGACGTTGTGAAAGCCTGACGTCGTAACTTCAGTACACAATGACGCATTGTTTCTAGATCGTGTACATCTTCATGTAATCAGAAATGAAAACCCCGTTTCGGTAATATACCTAGTATGGAAATATTATGTTAGTTTTTGAATACAAAAGGTTGGGCAAAGTTAAAACTAATTCATCTTAAGCTTACTGTGTCATGTAAGCGGCTATAAGCCTGAAACTCGAAAATATGTGCAGATTAAAATCCTGCTACGTAAGATAAAAATTGCGAAAATTTATTTAACGTATTAAATATATATATTTGAAGGTCAATTTTGGGAATTTGTCGCTTCATAATGTGAACGGTAGCGTTGTTCCATCTTATTCCCTTTCTTAACGTTTAAAATCCTGAATGGTAATATCAGTCCATTACAACGTATTTTCTTACCTGTAAACTTTTGAAAGGTAAGCGTAGAGAAGAAAACCAACTAGATGCTACTGAAGGCTTTATTGCACTCATAATCTGCTCAACATGTTTCGGGCACTTATATGCCCATCATCAAGAGCTCGAGACTATGCTTGTGTTATTGCCACATATGGTGTGCAATGCCTCGTTTGCTGGTGGTCTGCTGCTCTGCTCCTAACAGCAGACCACCAGCAACCAAGGCATTACACACCATATGTGGCAATAACACAAGTATAGTCTCGAGCTCCTGATGATGGGCATATAAGTGTCCGAAACATGTTGAGCAGATTATGAGTGCAATAAAGCATTCAGTAGCATCTAGTTGGTTTTCTTCTCTACGCTTATACTACGATGCATGGACAAATATACATCAAATTTTGAAATGTAATATTACACAATTATGATCTCTTTCTTAATAAGTAAAATTCTTGATTGCCAGAGTTATAAATGATCATGTAATGAAATTTATGTCATGCCAATTCACGTGAAAGGATTAATAAGACTAGGATGTCGAAACAATAAAATTTTTTGTCCTCCGTGGATGCTACTGCTCATGCCACAAACTTCAGATTTACGAATCGTTTGGTAAATTAATTTAACCTTTTCGGGTGCCTTCGCTTCACCGTGTAGAGCCTATTGCAATGTTATGTACATCTGACTACATGTTTGTAAAAATCCGAGAACTGCAAAATTCACCAGCAATAAATTTAAGTTTATAGATATTTAGTAAAATTTTCTAAAGTCCTTTAAATTTTCCCTCACAACATTAATTATCCAGTAAATTTCCATTTATTTCCGACAATCTTCATGGCCTCTCTGCCTCAAGACGTCTTGCATTTCTGCACGAATCTGCAGTGTAAATTACTGAATATTTAATTGGACAAATATTAGATCTTCTCTCTTCTTGGATGTTACGCAGCGTAGATTGGTAGTTCGTTTCCGACGTTTCGAAGGTAGGGCGCTGAACACATAAAATATTTATCCCATTGCATATATTTTTCCGTAAATCCTGTGAGGTAAAAGCAATGTGAAGGTAGACTTTATTTGCGTAATAAGGACCAACAAGATGCACTTTTCTTTGTTGATTTATTTAAATAATTTGTTCTCTACATGTTTCGAATAGATTAACTGTTCATCATCAGGATGTAGTTTACTGTATATGCAGCATAAGTTATTTACCATCCACCTAAGATGACTAGCTGCTAACACGCTCAATCTGAGCGTGTTAGCAGCTACAAAGTTAAGCACAAATGGAAGACACGAGTGTCAGTTTATATCTTTATATGTTGTAATCATGATTAATAATTCGAGAAGTTCTATGTCAGATTAACCTCCTGGCATCTGTACTTGTAAAGTGGGGTCAAGGCGGAAATAAACAAACCTGAGAGAGCCAATAGTATCCTTATTTACTGGCTGGATCACCTGCTAATTCCCACACTTCCTTACAAATATATGCTCCAGATAGTGTCAATACCGACACCTTGGCAGCCTCATACTTATGTTTCAGAAAAAAGGAGCTGTCTGTAAATAGGTTCCATACATCTATTGATATAACAACGTAGGTAGGTAAGCTGTACAAGAGACTTTTTCTACAGCCTGAGTGATAGTTATAGCAGATGTCTTTATGCAGTTGCATATATTCGCAGAATTGGTAGTAGTTACGAATAGAGAAAGAAATTTACCACAATACACGTCAGTGTAAGATCTGAGTCGGAACTGCTGTGTCCTTCACTGACAACACATTTCACAGTATGCCTGAAGAGAGCATCACCGTTTAGCTTGATATTATCAAGGCCTATGTTTTTGGTAGACCGATACTGTGAGACTTCACTGTGCTTGTGGCCAGAAGCATGTGACGTGTGCGGGGAGTGAGAGCGTTACATTTGGACAGGAACCAAATCCAGAGTCGCTTGGAACAGGGAGATACATAATGGTAAAAGACGTGGCGAAGGCAAGTTGACAGCCTGGCACTATCTTCACCACATTTGGCTCCAGCAGTAGTTTCTCTCATTCTTCCATTGTATCGCCTATCCTCTACTCGCCCGCACAGCCACAGAATTTTCAACGGCCTTACTTTCTTGCGAGACTGATTGGAAAGCCACGAACTTCCAGGCCGACCTGATCTGTAGTTGAATAAAGACGTATGTATGAATATGAAACGTGATGTTAGTAAAGTACAATGAGATCTGACGTGCATGCGGCAGATATCCTGGATAAATGTTTTTCCAAACTACGAAATCGGACTGCCTTCACTATCTACAGCGTATTGCTTAAAATCCCTCTAGGGACCGTCATATTAAACTATGATTCTTAACCATTTATTACATAGTTTTCTTTACTCTGTAGCATAAAGTGCTTAAAAAGAAGTTACTTAAACGATAAAATGCCAAGAATTGTAATTCTGTCTTTATTCTCTTGTTACGTATAATTGCAAGCAATTATAAAGTACCGCAGAAGGTGGCACAAGTCAGATTCATGCTTCAGTCGGTATTGTAGTGGCTACCTACGCCGAAATTTTGTTTTGAACAGCAATATCGCTGAGTATATATTTCAATTTAATAAACTTTAGTACTGTAGACTAATTACGCGAATTTATAGCGAGTCTTATCTTAATAACATCCTGATTAGGACACACACGTGACCGATTATCTGTACAGTTTAATAATAAATATAAATGCTTAAACTAATACAATTACTTTGTTCTGCACAACATAGAAAGAAACAACACGTTATTTTCGTACCTAAAATGACAAAGATATTTTTATGTTCTACTTGTTGCCAAAAGGCATTGTAGGTGGTTATATTGTACGGGATAGCGACATAAGCAAAGACGCCCACAGCAGCACCATAACATGTTTTGTTTGATTTTAGTAGAGCATTTCAAAACTTTCGTATAATTCTAATAGAAATTTTTTTATTTTTGCCTGATACTTAGGCTCGTGTGGCTTCTTTCTGTTACTACTCATAATACCTACGTGTTTTAATTTACATTTTCTTACTTTGAATTAAATAAGATTACAAATTAGAACATTAAGATTAACTTCTTAATTACTCCTTTGTAAATTTCATACTTTTGTTCTAGGAGACTTCTTCTTCTTCTTCTTCTTCCATTGGCACTACAGCCCACTGTGGGCTTGGCTTGTCGAACAATGTCCTTCCATTTTTTCCTATCTGCCACCAACTCTCTCCATATTCTCACTCCCACCACTTGAAGATCTCTTTCTAATTCCTCTTTCCATTTTTCCTGGGTCTTCCCATTTTTCTCGTCCCTTCCAGTTTTTGAGTGAAAATCTTTTTGGGCATCCTTTCCTCCTCCATTCTCTCTAGGTGACCTAACCAGCTTATCCTTTGCCCTTTTATCCATTTAATATATTTTCTTCTTTGCTCATCTCTTCTACTTCTCGATTCGTCCGACTTTTCCATTCCCCGTTTTAATATTTAGGACCAATTATTCTTCTAAATATTTTCCTTTCAAAAATCAGCAGAGCTTCTTCTTCTTTCTTCTTCAACGTCCATGCTTCCGCTCCATACGACACTGGCGGTATGTTCTAGGAGAATACAATTTTTAATCAGATATTGTACTTTATTCAACATTTAGAAACGTGCGACTGTGAGGGATTCTGCAACAAAACTTCCGTTGAGTGTAAAAAACTCATAAAATTTGGGACTGATAGGTGGGTTGTTTAACGACTGTGATGGTCGTTTTGTATTGCAATGCCCGTATCAGTTCATAATCTTGCTTTACATTAACAACTGGTGCAGGCACTAGGATTATTTTGTCGGAAGTACTGGTTCAGTAATTTTGATGTGTCTAGTAAAAGGCCATACAATTTCTAACTTTACACAAATCAACAGGAGAGGAAATGCTTTTAAACGTATTACCAAAACACCATCTGAAAAAAGAAACTCTGTATTTACGCGAATTTTTTAATACAGGTGTCACCACATTCATGTCACTTGGTTTGTTCTTGTGTTAACTGAATTGCTATTTCAACATTTAGAATATTACACATTGAATAAATAATATATTTCCAAAATTTAAAACTCATTTCTCTTAAGTAGACGTATTAATGGAAAATCTGGCATGTAGGCTATGTGCCCTCTTTTAGTAAAAGTCCAAAGCATTTTGGGGAGTAAGGTCTTATAGTATGATAAATAATTAAGTTTCGGAGAAGCCTTCTATCTCCGTTTAAATAACTTCAAATTATATTTTGCCCCACTTCACAAAACCACAATTTCATTACCTACGGCTGTGAGAAATTCGAATCTCAAGTTTTAAAAAAAGTGTTTGCTTTACATAATGGAAACGTCTAGAAGACGATATTCATATTTAAAATTGGCTGTTCGACCAATCTCTTAATAACTGTTTGAGTGTTTTTTGACCGTGCATCTTCATCATGAAATAAATTGAACTGCCAACTTGATGCAACATTGTAATTTATTGAAGTTTCTTTATCCCGACATGTTTCGGGTGCTTCTGATGATGGGTGTATGCGCCCGAAACATGTCCAGCTAAAGAAACTTCAATAAATTACCTTTTTCATCAAGTTGGCAGTTCATTTTATTTCTTAATAACCGTGTTTATAATTATTGTTCAGAGCCAGTAGGCTCTCCACTGTAGACTAAATACGGCACAATGTATTAAAAATTTGGATATAATTTCTACTTCGTGTTTTGAAGGTTTTTTCCAAATCCTCTCCCTGGATTTCGGCTATCCTGCCTGGGGGCTCCCGCAGCTTCGCTGGTTCTCCTAGCAAAACCTAGACTGGCCGTCCTAGCTGCAACTATTCAGCTAATTAATTGTGTTTTATTATTCGACACTGTATAAAATAAGTCATTTTAAGCTTCCTTGAATAAGACGGTTATAGAAACAAACCATGCATAACGCAATTTATAAAAACGTACCCGTATTTGACAAATTTGGAAGGGTAGATTCTGTTCAGGTTTAATTTACATCTCAGAAAATATCAATGCCCGTAAGATCTTACAGTTAATGCTGAAGTGGCGTTTCGTTTTATGCATTAACTTACTTCTGCTTGCAGTAACTTTAATCGTTTCTCTGTAGTGTAATTAATGGAGGAAATTCAGTTCTTCCTCATTAAATATTTCGAGTTTTAATTTAATGTCCAAGTTGTAACTGCGGAGGAAATTAAAGCAGTGACAAAGCTCCCGTCACTTAATGTACTTTCCATATGCTACGCTGCAATTTTGTGAAGTTGCTTGCGGGCAGGAGAGAAGATTAATTAAATTATCTATATTATGAATGTAGATTGTCTCAGAACATAAGGTAGATTAAATGGCGTACATTTAAAATTAACGACTTATGTAGATGGTGAAAAAGCTCCTAAATTGTAGAAAAGGTTCAAGTTTGAAACATGGTCATAAAATTATATTATTTCTAAGAGAACGATACCCTTACTGTAATGACAGGAAATTCATCCTTCTGATCATTCAAAACAATGGACAATTTTCTGATATCAATTACCTTATTTTCTGGGCATTTTACTGCTCAAATATATTAATATTTTTAATTCAAAGTTTCGTACGAATATGTGGTATAAAGATCTGGATTATGTAGGGATTTTGTTGGAGAATTATCTGTAGGGCAATTTTTCACAGAGAAAATATTTGTTCTCTCTGTTATTTGGACTACAAATCAAGGGTAATAATTCGTTACAAGGTGGACACTGGCTAGCGAGTGAAGTAGGTTCCATGCCTAAGGTCTATCCGTATACTCGTAATTTATGCTCCTCGACAAAAATAAGATAGTGCAGTCAGCACAGCCATGTTTTATTTTCGTTTGTTTCCTGCTGAAAGTTTTGGTTATAAACATACATCATCTAGAAGTCAACTAAAATGTACGGAAGTCAGTACACTACCACTTGTCAATATTGAACTCTTAACGCCACGTATGTGTGTAAGACAAATTGCATTTTTAACGACACAAATAATTACAACGAAAATGGTCTTAAGATTATGTCAAATATCATCGACTATTTTTTACAACGAATGTAGTAACCAGCGCCAAAAGAATGAGGTGTGGTTTGGCTTTCATTTATACTTTCACAACGTTATCTATTTCGTAAATATGCCACAACATAATTATGTGTATTTGTGAAAATCCCGTACAAAACAGCTTTAAATTTTTTATTGTTGGATAAGGTCGCGATTCCTGAAAAATGTAAACTTAAATTAGTGAAATTAAAATGAAACCATTTAATTACCACATTTTTTAATAAAGTACATCCTTAACGTTCTTGTGGACTGTTGCAGTATCTACTTCTAGATGTGCGCCAACATTCGCAAAAAAGGCACTGCCGCCGACAACTAAAGTGAATCATACCCTTGAATAGCTTAGTACGATAATCGCATCCCTGAGAACACAAAATATATCAAACACTTTGTGCACATGCGCATACATTCTTATAGTTGACAAGGCCTGACGGACATCTGCAAACAGATGTTTTGTAAACAACGATGCGGATTTATTTCTGCATATTTGATGATCTCAGTAAAAGTAATGCTCCTTCACTCTGCCTATAATTATGCTTAAGGAATTATAAACCTTAATGTTGTACCGTGCATTTCGTAGAATCACTTCAATTATTAACCAACAATTGTACTTACATAAATTCTACTTAAAAACAATTAAAATCACTCCGACATGTTTCGATAGTTTTAGATCATCATTAGGGAGCTATGTTTCTCCTTGCTAAAGTTATATTATAACATTCACAATTTAATTCGTTTCTGTAAACATGGTGTTGTGGCAGCATGTCATGTTGTGTGGGAATACGCTGTTGAGAGTGCAGCT
>Ga0123354_10001269_pt1 | contig 29977 bp, 14 predicted proteins | sample TergutLab28metaG_2_FD_97872 | JGI IMG/M metagenome (GOLD analysis project Ga0123354, IMG submission 97872) | Labiotermes labralis P4 segment gut microbial communities from Petit-Saut dam, French Guiana - Lab288 P4 | ecosystem: Host-associated > Arthropoda: Insects > Digestive system > Gut ... | reverse complement strand
TTGGATATAGGTGTTTTGGGTTATATCGGTATAGTTTGACCTAAGGAACACTCTCCCGAAGTTAGGTCCTTTCCTCCTGGGACACCCTGTATATATATATATATATATATATATATATATATACATATATATATAATTCTTTGCCGCACTGTTCTGGTTAGCACTATTTTGCATTGAAGTCTGGTTCTTTACTGAGAATAAGGCCAGACATATGGGCTTGCAAAGACAGAGAGCTATAACAGCTACAACTGCCAGCTCTCAGGATAGCCAGCGCAAGAATACATCACATGTGACTTCCTCACGCAAAACTGGGGCAGCAAACTGAAATATATGACAAATAAACTGAAATGACTACATCTTCTAAAAATATATTCTGTGTATTTAGAAACTAACAATAATTACTGCCTTTTCTAAGACCAGCAAAAATATTTCTGGCTTATTTCCCACAAAAATGTAGTTTTTTTTATTATTATTTAGTCTTGTTTGGTTCATATAATATCAACGGCTTTTCATAAACCATGCACAAAAATTTAAATGGGTAGCAAAAAGAATGTGGTACATGAAGGTGGACTGTTGCCATTTAATTAAATCGCGATGCCAAAGGGTTAAATGCGATTTTAATAATTCTGTCGGTTTCTAAGATAGATGATGTCAGTGACAGATGAACGAATGAATATGGAGTGTTGGTCAACTAATACTGACAGGGCAGAACTTAAGTACTTGGAAGGAAAGCTTCTACCTTGTGTATTTTCAATAAAACCTCATGGTGAACTTCTAGTGACATACCTCAAAAAAGTCAGGCTGTGGTTCCTCAGATTCTGATACATGCCTTGTAGCTTGTTGTCTATACAAATCAATTTGCTGCTGGATTGTACTCTGTGATCGTTCTGTAACAACTGAGACAGGGTTGTCATCCCAAGTGTTCCAACTCTGAAGGTCTGATCCCTGAAATAAAAATCATATCAGTATGAAGATTCCTTTTACCACTGTCTGTACTGTACAGACCCTTTCTCCACTAAATGCCCTTTCACACAATACATAGTACACATATGTTCAAAAGACATTGCAGCACTCTTTGCAGATTAAGTCTGTGCACTGTGATGCTACATATGCAATTTTGGTTTCAAAACAATAAAAACCCATTTACTAATAAAATGTGGGTATTAATAACAATACACAATGCAATTAAAGTACTATCTTCTGTGATATGAAAAAATGTACTCTGGCAGAGAGGGACCCAACATTTTACAGGAATAAGCTGTCTTCACAGCAGATGTATAATAGCGTCAAAGTTAATACTGCAGTAATACCCTACTGTTTGCAGCTGTTCATTGGTAAATTCCTGACAGAATATTATATTAGTAATGAATGAAATATATAAAAATAAATACACCAATACAGTCACAATATACATACCTCAATTTGTCCCTCCTTTTACATCCTAAGAAAAGTGATCTTGGAAGTACACTGCTAATGCGTGGCAAGCGAAATAAATGTTGGTTCACTGCTGCCAACATCCACATGCACATCCTACTTTTATACATTTTGCCATGCATTCAAAGTTTTATTTGACTTTTATATAAATTTTAAATAATGTATTCATTGTAATCCTACTTCGTAATTGTTTGGTATGTACATTTCACTCATTTAGACTTGTTCTACACCCAGTAAGTTTTCCAAACTTTTTGGATTGATCTGAATGTAAACAGATAAACACACACACACACACACACACACACACACACACACTGCAAACACAGTGCAAGCAAATTAAATGACAGTTCAATGCTGCCAACATCCACACACACACAAAGTAAATACACACACCTAGGGAATAACACTGTTTAAAAAACTGTCATCTATTAGTGCACAGCAAACTAAGGTACTGTGTAAAGTGACTAATATTGTGGTTAACTGTTTTACTTTTCATATGTGTCCAAAGATAAGAGAAACACAAACCCAACAAAAACCTTGGTTTATAGATATACACAACCAAACTTAAGGTTTGCTTCAAGACATACTCCACACATAATGCTGGTTAAACATGCAGACACCCTAACCTAACCCTGCTTTATAAACATAAAGACAGACGTCTAGCCATGATTTACACACATACAAACCGAAATCCTAACCTTGGTCAGTACAATGTATTACTTTTATGGTCTGTTAATTTATGATGACAACTCTGGTCATGTAATATCGCATGAACTGAATTAGGCTTGAAATGATGCAATGTGGAAACAAAGTCAAACATTGCTGTTACATTTCAACGTCCACATTAAAGACTGCTGTACATGGTGTGATTCGTGATCGAAGAATTGTACACAGGTAAGTAATCGGCAAAAAATAAATTCTGCCACTATTATAAAATAATGTGCCTCTCTCTTGAACCTTTCTACCAGACTACATGGTGTCACTTCCAGTGTTCATATTCAATGCGGTGAAAACCTAAAATCCCACAAAATGTGTTGCCAAACATAATACCCTTACTTCTATTGAACTGACATTATTGGGCACAACACCCACAGCTGTCAATGGGATTGGATCACCGGATGCTCGTCGCCGACGTCGAAAACAACATAAGGCTCGCTTTACCACTCCAAGCACGAGGAGGAACAAAGCTTTTAATCGGTTCACTATAAAAGAAATCGCCATTGCCTGAAAAATGATCAAATATTAACAGTGAAATCACTCATAATTCGTAAAACTGACTACTTAACCTAGGATGATCAATTTGCAAGTACACGTCAAAAATCCTACCACGTTTAACTGTATATGCCATATCACATTACTTCACACACCCACCTGCAGTCTTTATAACTGGCAGGTAGAAACGATGCCGCAACTCAAAACAATATCGCTAAGAAGCCTAACCCAGAAGACAGGCTCCACTTATATCCCGTCTCATACGGACGTCTTTCTATGTCCACATGCACCAAGACTTCGCATGACTGTCATTAGCCTAGCAGGAGCAATATTTACGAATGAAATTAGTAATTTTAAGTTAATGTACTAGCGTTATGCACCGCGCCTTAACGCTGCCACTTCGCGTGACGAGCCAAGTGGCATTCAGATCATAGATTACAGCGAAAGTCAACACTTGTCAGGGTTGCCACCAGTTACATCTATGACCATACGGAAGCGATAAGCAACGGTTTGAAACGAAACACGAACAACCAACTTTAACAGTGATGGCAACTTCTGCACATAGGAAAACTCAGGACGGTAAAAAGAATTCTCTTTTCCGTATCTGTTTACATCAAACTGAATACGGATGTCCCTTTCAGTTTGTACAGGGATTGGCTATTAAACACGTGCAATGTTCATAATATTACTGTAACTACATGTTAGGTTCTAAGGACGATTTGACAACTTAAGACCCATCACCTTGCTTCCCAACCTATACACGTTGCTCTCAAAAATCGTACCAAGAAGAATTATTAGACAATATACAAATTCTATGTTCAGTTACGTTTTTCGAAAATCGTGCCGTTTATGAGATAATATGGAGAAATATGGTAGAGCTCCCACAGCTGACAGTATGGCGCATGCCCATTCCATGCTGGATACGAAATGCTGCAAACACACACTCAGAATATGTAATACTTATTCCTTTTCCACTGCAACAATGATTGCACGAATGCACCTCCTCAGGGCGTCCACCTGAACAAAGGAACACACATTAAAAATGCTAATCCAGGCATTGGTTGCCCTCACTCTAGTCATTAAAATACTAAAATGTTGGAGTTGATACTTATTATGAATTATATTTATCGTTTGTATTTTATTGAAGAATATGCCAGGTACAAATAACATGAAATTAGCAAATCTAATGCTTCTGAAAGGGATATTCATAACTACTAACAGAATATAAGGTTAGCTCAAGTTTCCAGCTTCAGCATTGCTACTCCCAACATAGAATATTCTTGAACCCATGTAACAGACGTTTACTTCCATATGACTAAATTTTTTAACCTCCCTTATCACAACAAAATGGCTGTAGGACATGGATACCGGTGACATACCATCACAAACAGCTGCAAACAAAATGATTGCCGCATATCAAGAAATCCAAAAATTTGGTGAATAAATATATTATTATGGTAACAATAGATGTCATATGCCTAAAGAACGTGAACAGTGGCTGTGGCAATGTCCTTAATTATACTTTCTCTGGAAAATAAACATTTTCTTTCTTGATGTACCTCTCTCAAGGAGCAAAAACATGCCATCCTGATCCCTTCAAAGCCAAATTAAAACACAAAGCACTGCCACTTTTATGAACAATGCATTCAGAATTGACATTATTACTGTGTGAATGGTTACAGTCTGCTACTCTCACTTCTCAACCACTTCAACCTATTACATTCAATGCTGCAATCACTGTGTGCAGCAGCTGCAGAATTTTCAAGCACTGGCTTCAGAAAATATATTCAATTATTGTAACTGTAAGCTTGTCTTCAGGTTTGCACAGTGCTGTCTGTTCAGATTGTGGTATTCTGAATTTTGACACCACGCAGTTTTGTTAGGTGGGTACTAGTGTTGTGGGAGATCATGATACTTCCATCACCAGAGTTGAAGGATTAGATCCAAGTCTGACACTGATGTGATTGGGGTGAGGATCCCAAAAATGGACTCTGTCCTCTCTGTCATGGTTCTGATTGGCCATGTTCCTTGCAACAGAGCTTGTACAACCAAGTCACAACCTCAGCTTAGATCAATCCACTATAAACTTGGACCAAATCATTCAAACTTGAAGATAAAGATGACAGGTTCCTCCAATATGTTGTTATTCTCTTGAAGACTACATAGTGTCAACACCCAGAAAACCAGTCAGTATAATGGCATATTTAAATAAGTACATGCAATTCAGTGTGCCAGGGAACTACATATCAGATGGGTACCTCATTCTGTGTCAGCTAAGGACAGACACATTTTCTATATATTTGTAAAGAGAAATGATATATAACAGGAAATTTTTAGATTTTCAGACTACATATCAGACGGGTACCTCATTCTGTGTCAGCTAAGGACAGACACATTTTAGATATATTTGTAAAGAGAAATGAACGACGAAGGTGTATCCAAAAGTCCCAGGACAATGCTCATAACACGCAAGTCGCTTGTAGTTCACGATCTTCCCGCTAGGGTGTGCTGCGGTGGTGTCTTGTGAGTGAGTGTGCCTAGTGGCGTGGTTGGATGTGTAAGCGTTTGTTTGTTGCACGTGTCTTTGTGTGTGTATTGCATCAGCCGTCTGCGATTTTCTGATATCGGCGGTATGGCGGAAGTTGACGAACAAAGGGTGTGAATCAAGTTCTGTGTGAGATTGGGTAAAACGGGAAGTGAAACTTTTGAAATGTTGAAACAGGCTTTTGGTGATTCGTGCACGAGCCGTAGCCGAACTTTTGAGTGGTTTGGACGTTTCAAGAATGGCAGAACTTCGACTGCTAATGATGATCGATCAGGTCGGCCAAGCACGGTAACAACCCCCTCAAAAGTGTAACAGGTACGGGCGCCTGTCATCCAGGATCGTCGTCGTACCATACACGATCTCTGTGCAGAGGTTGTTATTGGTTATGGATCTTGTCAGCGAATTCTCACACAGCTGAACATGCATCGGATTGCAGCGAAGTTTGTGCCGAGTGTGTTGACCCAGGATCAGAAAGACAGTCGAGTAGCGATCTGTCAGGAACTGAAGGAAACTGTGAAAAACGATCCCACACTCCTCTCGAACGTCATCACAGGCGATGAAAGCATCGTTTATGCTTACGACCCAGAGACAAAACTGCAATCTTCGCAATGGAAGAGTCCTGGGTCTTCAAGACCCAAAAAAGCGCGTACGCAAAAAAGCAAATTGAAGATGATGCTCATTTGTTTCTTTGGCCAAGAGGGGATCGTACACCGGGAATTTGTCCCACCTGGAATGACGGTCAATGCAGACTTCTACTGTGGTGTTCTAAGAAGGTTATGTGAAAATGTGTGGCGCAAGATGCCACAGAAATGGCGAAACCAGAACCTCATTATCCACCACGACAATGCCCCGGCTCACAGGTCGTTTAAAGTTTCGAAGTTTTTGGCCGAGAACAACATGACAGTGATTCCCCATCCCCCATACTCACCCGATATGGCCCCCTGCGACTTTTTCCTCTTCCCCAAGCTGAAGCTTCAGATGAAGGGTCGAACATTCGACACCATTGAAGAGATTCAAGAGGAATCGCAGCGGGTACTTGACACGGTTCCAAAAAGGGACTTCCAGGGATGCTTCCAAGCATGGCAGAAACGCTGGGACCGCTGTATTCGTGCAAAAGGGGAGTACTTTAAAGGTGATGGAGGAGTTTAACATCCAAGGTAAGCAAACTTCTTTTTACAAGTACTGTCCTGGAACTTTTGGATACATTCTTGTATAACAGGGAATTTTTAGACTTTCAGACTACATATCAGATGGGTACCTCATTCTGTGTCAGCTAAGGACAGACACATTTTCAATACATTTGTAAAGAGAAATGAAATATAACAGGGAATTTTTAGATTTTCAATGAAGAGTTACAAAGCATTTGGCCTATCAGAAATGAAACCAATTTCAAGTAGCATGGAAATATCTGGAACACATGGGCTTACAAAATTACCAGCAGATAAAACAATGGATAAAAATTTTTAATAATTTAAACTAAGAGATTAAGAATGTTGTTGGCAACCAAAAAATAAAAAAATTAAAATTGCTCTGAAAAAATTTTTACACAATCATTTTACACAATTGAAGAGTACCTTAGTCAATAATGAATTAAGAACTGTATCACAGGATTTTATTATGGTGGTATGTTGGTTTAAGGTTTCTGTCTATGTGCATTATGTAAGTATTCTTTAATTATCTATAGCGTTGCACTGTGCATTTTGTAGAGTCATTTAATCAGCACACCAACTAATGCACATACATAAAATTTTTATATTAAAACATTTAAAATCACTCCAACATGTTTCGATCCAAAGTTCATCTTCAGGGAGCTACACTGTTCCTTGCTAAAGTCACATTTTTAAAAACACTCACTGATTAATTTCCTTATATTAACTGGGTTCTGTGGCAGCATGTTATATTGTTTAAGTCGTACAGTGCTGAGAATGCGCCTGACTATGAGTGTGTGTTGTGTGTTATGTTGCGTGAGACTCATGCAACATAACACACGTCACACACTCATAGTCAGGTGCATTCTCAGCAGCATATGGCTTACACAATACGACATGCTGCCACAGCACCAAGTTAATATAAGGAAATTAATCAGTGAATGTTTTTAAAAACACTCACTGATTTAATGTGACTTTAGCAAGGAACAGTGTAGCTCCCTGAAGATGAATTTGGGATCGCAACATGTTGCAGCGATTTTAAATGTTTTAATGCAAAAAAATTTTATGTATGTGCATTAGTTGATGTGCTGATTAAATAAATACTCTTGAATTGTTTTTAAGTTCTGTCTAGTTACATTATGTAAGTATTTAATTGATTGTATACTCTGATCACATTTCCTTGTATAAACTTCATTTGTTACTTATGTATCATAAGCACAAATTACTATCATATGTATCTTACTGTCAAGACTCATTTTGTGCTACGCCTGTTGATATCTAATGACAAGTTCTACATCCACTCTGATGGATCTCTGGAATACTAAATGGGTGAATAAATGAATGAATAAATGAACAGAGTATAATTTATGTATGTGTTACTTATACTTGTGATAGAGGGAATAGAGATGCTTGGAAAATTTTGAGCAATTGTTTTCTGAAGTTGTCAAGGGTCTGACAGAAAACTTCTGTTAGTCATTATTTACATAATCAATTCATAAAATAGAATAACAATTTTATTTCTGCACTATGAGATGACTATTATTCTGTTGTATATTTTCTTTATTTCTAGAATACACTTGCTGTTCAAGTTGAGGCATCATACATTACAATTGTCCTTAAATGCCTCTGGCATGACAGAACATACTTCTAGGAGGTTTAGATTCTAAAGTGGGACGTACATGATCAAGGTAACTGAATTCTCCTTATATTGCTCACATTTTCTTACAAGTTTCACAGAAATATTCAGAATGTAATATTTTACATATTATTAAATGAATTGTGTGTGAAACCCATATAAATACATAAAGGTGTTTACAACATATTTAAAGTCTTACAACACAGATATATAAAGATTCAGAGTAACTTGAAAGATAGGAATAAGTTTCACATTGAAAAAGGTTCAGTCTTATATTCACACCTTTAAGTATATGTGTATATGTAAAAGATGTGTTTGTCTAATACAAAGACAAATGTGATTCTTGTTGCCCTTATATCAGTTCAACTGAATAGCCAGAATAGTCCAGGATGTCACACACTCAAAGTTAACTGTATATGGCTACAGCTCCACATGTCCACTGTAAGCACCACTTGTAGAGTTACAAATGCAGGACTTCCTCCAACTTAAATATATTTCACCATGTATCAAAGTACTCACCTCACTTTCTTATTGCTTGTTTCTAAAATATGAACTTTTTGATCCTGATTCAAATGCATGCCACTCATGGATAGGGCATACAATTAGGCATAATAAGTTTATAGTAAATATCCTTGAAGGAGCAATATTCGGAAGAAAGGCTGTGGGAAGACCTCGACTACGATACTTAAAGCAAGTCGCCAGAAACACAGGCGCTGACAGTTATACAGCAATGAAAAGAATGGCTTGCAACAAATCCAGATGGAAAGCTGCCAACCAATCAAAATACTGAGGGATAAGAAAAAGTTTCAAATGCTTTCCTTGCTCTTACTCTAATTATTTAATGCCTGGGTTTTGCATAACGGCAAAAAATTATGGTTAATGGGTTGTTAATCAGTTTTCATTTGGAACTTGCAATGTGCACTGAAAATAATAACACACCATAATGCTGAATACACTTGCGAAAACTGTGATTAGGTTTCCGTGAAAGGAATTAGAGTACATCAGAGCTAATTTTTACTTTCTGGCAACCCAACTTGTGAACATATGAAACACTGACACTTGTCTGATGAAGATGCTTCATTGCTAGTGGTAAATGACTTGCACTTTCATTCAGAGATGGCTATGCATGAAACAGTTTTGGACATTTGTGACAGTAGGTTAGTGAATTGTCTGTGTTTAATTACTTCATGCAAAGGAAAGGTTTAAAGTCACTTTCAGGATATATTTGACAGCTCTGCACTAATTATGAGTCAGGATTGAGGAGGCATAGTGCTTCTTAAATATGACATGCAGGGCATAAATTATTACAATAACTCTTTCGTATCTGCTGCGAATTTATTAACATTTCTTATTATATTGACCATTTTGGCAGTCACTTTTAGCTGGTTATGCCTACTTCTTACCTTTCCAAATCAGTGCTCGTTAAAATTATGATACATCTTCTCTATAAGAAACTCACCTTCGTACCTTAAAACACAGGTGCATACCTGACTATTCTTGAGTTACACATGACCTTGCATAATACATCATAGCAATTACTTCACACATGAAACTTAGATATTCATGTTGCTACGAAAATTCATTTGGCAGGAACAAATACATCCATTCCCAGTTAACAATATTGATTTTTATGTTTATTATTTCGGCATCTGGCAGTAATTCTGTGGAAATAAATCTTCATATAACCCTTCAATGCCAGCACTGGCGCATCAATTCATCACATGCTGTTGGCTTCGCTGCACTGTAAGGTCACGAATGTATTGAAGGGCACTGTAAATTAAACCTCTCCATCCTGGGCAGTAGTTGGCATTTAAACCCCAGCATCATTAAACGGTTAATTTACTTGATGATTTCATTCTGTATCACACTAAGAAATGACAATGAATTAATGCTGCATTTTCTGCTTAAATCACGACACAACCGAATATTCTGCTTGTGTAACACTCAAACAATGCTCACTTATACACTGTTAATCTCACTTGAACACATACATTTAGAGTTTCTTGTACCATTTATTACACTGTGTTCTTTATATGTATGCACTTCTCCAGACTGCTGCCAAGGCAGCAGCAATTCGCTGCTACAATATATTCACTCTATACACAGATTATTAATTTTGCTTCTTATTGTATGAGTATCCATTCATGAAGGATAAAGTTAATCTCCCCTAACTTCAGTTTATAAGTTACGTAATTATTACCTCCTTCCTGTCGCTTTTCCTGATGTTACAGTTCTGATTCCCATCCATTACCACCACCCACCAGGCTTCACTGTGCAGTACACACCAAAGGTCATGTTTTCCTGTAAGATGTGCGTGACACCTTCTCGATTGGTTCCAAATTTACAAAAGCATTGTACTGTCCTGTTGCTATACACTGAGATGTCATAAGTACAGTATGTACATATCTGATTGTAACACAGCTTCAATTATGGACTATTTCTACACATTCAGCAGGTCACTTCTGGTTACCATGTAGCCACTCTTCCTCAGGTAGAGACTGGAACAGACATTACACATAAACAGTTACTGCTCTTCAAATTGGAAGGTTATTAAGACATCGCAATTACATAGAAGGTAAGACCAGACTGTAGAGTTAACTCAGCCAGTGTTTCTTCAAATGGTTTCCATGTACATGCGCACGCATACATGCACACGTACGTGTACAGTCATTATTGTGGTTACTTTCATAATAAATTAAAAAACAGGGATTCAAGTCTTCTGGGCTCTTATACCATGCCAACTGGAAAATGGTTAGCAATAAGTACCGTGTAACACACCGGAAGACCTGAATTTTCAGAAATGCTGTCAAGAGAATCTCAAACCTCGCAAAGTAAGAATGGTCTGCTTAAGGGTCAACACCCTTAGCACTAATAGTCCCCACTAAACCGCCCTCTATAATACACAAAGAAACATAATTTTGATGGTTTAAATTAGTGGTCTTCAGGCACATAATGTGTGTGTGTGTGTGTGTGTGGAAACTTTGACTAAATATGAAATTTGCAGAATCCCTTTAAAATATTTGTACTTTTGGCACGAAAAATGAAATGAGACTTTTTAAAACATGACAATTTATTAAAATTAAATATTTACCCATATTTATTAAAAAATTATTTTTCTGACATACGTAAAATAAACCTAGTGCTGATTATGCACAAAGATGGGGAGGAAAATAAAACTTCCAATTAAAGATACCAGAACTACATCTACCAACTTCAATAGAAGGAGATGTGATTGTCACACCCCTGAAAGTTGCCCACAGAACACCCTGGGTTTCTGTTAACACAGTCTCAGTACCGTTGGTTTCAGTAACTCTCCATGAACCCCACAATTTTCACTCTAGTAGTTCTCAGCATTTGTCTTATTACATTTTTACTTCACTATACTTCTTCCTTTCCTTCATTATAATTGGACATGAACCTTACATCATGACACAGTATCAGGTACTAAGGCCATTACCTTAATTTAGTTGAATAGAAAACTGTAACAAAAATGGAACAGAAAGCAGAAACATTTCAAGGAGAGCTGCCACAGTGAAAATGGTATTATAAATCATACATGTAGTATATAATTCTCTAATTTTATAGCACACTACACAGTCTTTACCATTCTATGCAAACAAAACGCTTTTTAAAAGTAATTTGGTGTCCAGGAAATCCAAATTGAAGTTATATTGATCAGTAATTAGACCAGTTGTAGTTTATGGCTGTGAAACATGGGTCCTCAAAGAAAGTATTACACAAAAACTCTCTGTGTTTGAGAGGAAAATATTAAAGAAAATATTTGGGCCAACTAAGGAAGCCAACAGTATTTGGAGAATTAAAACAAATAAGGAGTTTGATGAATTAATATTAAACACCAGAACATAATAAATTATGTTAAAGCCCAACGAATGAGTTGGTTTGGACACACAAATAGAATGCCTGAAACCAGCATAGTGAAAAGAATACACAAATGGAAACCATTCACAGGAAGACCAGCTGGAAGGCCCATTTCTAGATGGGAATATGATGTCAGGAATGATTTGAAGAAGATGAAGCTTATGAAGTGGGCAGAACAAGTACAGGACCACCTTACTGTCGAGAAGGCCAAGACTCTATCAGAGTTCTAGTGCAAGAAGAAGAAGAAGAAGAAGAAGAAGAGGAGGAGGAGGAGGAAGAAGAGGGTGAGGAAGCAGAGGAGGAGGAGGAGAAGAAGGAGAAGGAGGAGGAGGAGGAGGAGGAGGAGGAGGAGAAGAAGAAGAAGAAGAAGAAGAAGAAGATTAAAAGCATACACAATGACATTACAAATATTGTATTTATTCTCTGAAATCAGCCAAGGGTTTTTCACATGTCTTAGAGACGCAAAATTATCATATAATGTGCTGAAGCAACAAATGGAAAAAAAATTTAAATGCTCATAATGGAAAACTAACAATGGTGAGATGTTTCATATGCTAAAGATTCGAGTCTTGTCGGACATGACACTGTGTTGACTGCAGAACAATTAGTGATGTTTTGAAGGATCTTACTAGCTCCATCTTCAGGGTCTAAGCTGTCCAAGAAGAGTTTATTTTGTTCACAAAGAGAACTTCTGTTCTATCAACATGTATCATGTATATACCTTATTTCACCAGTTCATCAAACTTAGCAGCATGTGGAAGATCTCTAGGCAGTACGTCAGCACTACACAAGTCAAGTTCTGGACAATATTAAGCTTGTAATTTATGCTTTTATTTTCTGAGGATTATGTCAGGATTAATGTATGTTATTTATGATCACAAATGTGTCTGTGAGCCCCGTGCTGAATACAGTAATCCATTTGGCATGAACACCAAACTAGGAGGTGTAAAGCACACAGTCATTTTCCTGAACACCTGAATATGAGTTGTTAAGCATACTGCCAGTCCCCTGAACACCAGAATAAGAGACGTAAATCAAACCACTAGCTTCCCAAGCACCAGAATAGCAGTTGTGAAGCATACTGTTAGTTTCCTGAATACAAGAATAAGTGTTTTGGAGCTTACTGTAAAAATCCTGAACACTCACATAAGTGGTCTAAAACATGCTGTTAGCTTCCTGAACACACTGTCACCCTCCATAACAATGCACGAGACTTGACGGACAATGTCACCTTCCTGAACACCACATTTGGGTAATGATGCCGACAGTTGTTAAGAGTTGTGGTACTCACTGTCAGCTGCCTGATCACTATCAATAAGTGGATCAAATATCTGCCACAAAGGTCTGTCAACATTTTGCAAGCCAGAAAAAAATTCAATCCTGAATTTTCTTCCCACAGACCACACAATTCAGAGCACAAGTAATATACAGACAAACTGGTGTAACAGTAATGCTTCGTACTTACAGACTACAGGGATGTGGTTCCATTCTTGGTCTCACTACTGTAAATTACAAATAAAGATTTCTTCCTTTATCCCTTCAAAAGTGCAATACTCTGTCCTTCAAAATTCTTACTCATTTATTTCATTACTGAAATGGGGGTATGCAGTGGTGCAGTTGGTTGAGGCACTGCGCTACAAGCTGGGAGGTCATGGATTCGATTCCCATTGGGGTCATTGCGATTTTTCGTTAACTTAATCCTTCTGGCTGCACCATGGCCCTGGAGTTGACTCAGCCTCTAATGGAAATGAGTACAAGGGATATCTACTCTGGGTAAAGGTGGCCAGTGCATAAGGCTGACCTCCTTGCTACCTTCATGTGCTGAATGTCTGGAAATTCTGGGAGCGTCAACTTCCCACAGCCCCAAGGGCCTGTCCAAGCCTGTACAAGGATAGCTTTACTTTTTGTGTTTCTTGTTTAAATACTGAATAAGAATGATTAATTCCTTCATCTGGATAGCCTTCAATAATATTTTCTGTTGTACAATTTTACTGTGAAAGAAAAACAACAAAACACCAACTGCCGGCATGCCAATTTGACCACGTTCATGCTTCAGTGTCAGCCTTGGTTCACTCTACAATCATCTAATGCTCCACACAACCAGCCTCAGTGCACCATATAGTTATGGAAGCATTTTAAGAATACTGTAAACTTCAGACCCCTTCCATCCTCAGCAGAAGTTGGAATTTAAACCCTGGCATCATTCAAAGGTTAACTCCATTTTGTACTCAGTGAGGGGCAGAAAACCCATTAGTCTGAAATCGTTGCATGCATGGTGTTTAATGTGTTAAAAAATGAGCAATAGGGATGGATACTCACCTAAAAGCATGACTTCAGCCAGTTAGTGGGTTTGGTTAGTTTTAGTGGGTTTTATTTTTTCCCTGCAGAACTGGTTGCTTGGTAATTATTTTGATCTGGGTACTCCTCGTATTCTTCCTCGCCTTCATCATAGTCAGTTTCTGCAGGGGGTTCAAGGGTTGCAGGCAGGTATTGTGATGGGGTTGACATTGTTGTAAGTGCAGGAGAATATTCCTGAATAAGCAAAAGAAAGAGACAAGCAAAGAAAAAAATTTATGTTGTTAATAAAGCCATTTGTTATTGTTAAAATAAGCAGATGATTTGTCTCGATCATGTTTGTCACCATCACATCCCAAGAGAATCTAATATACGATTATTGAATGTAGATGTCAACCAACTCCATGAAGTAGAGGCTTTCTTGAGAAGCAGAATGTTGTTGCTTAAACATGTCCCCACCTTTTATGTAATATAAAAGATTCATTACCACATTCACAACAACACCCCCTCCACTGGCGAATCCTCAGTTGAAGGTACGAGCCACACGCACCCACTTCCCATGCCCTCACACAATGCATCAGTAATATCCACATCCACATTATTCTTTCATCTGTGCCTAAACTTAACTGGTGGTCTTGCCCATTCAGGGTTTGCTTGGAAATTCTTTTCACACTTTTTCTCTCACCACTCCCTCACACACTACATGTATCTCTCATCGTACCATTTCTGCTCTCTCTTATTTCCAAATACCTTGGCACCCTGTTCTAAAACTCTCCTAAACCGCTGTTCTATCTTTAGGGCAAGAGACCAATTTTCATTTCCACTTAAAATAACAGACAGAATTACAATTTTGTATCACAATAAAACCAACCAATGGTCCATCAACACAACATACATACACAGATGTAGAAAAGACAGCTAGATGTTTCAGCTACTAAAGATAGCCATAATCAGGCTCTAAATTAAAGAAGGTAAAGAGGCAATATTTGTGTACAGCCAGATGATGGCTATCTTTAGTAGCTGAAATAAGTAGCTGTCTTTTCGACAACTATGAATATACGCTGTGTTGCCAGGGCATCTGTTGGTTTTACTGTGATATTAGAACACAATGATAACACAATGGGGATGATTCACCTTAAAATTACAGCTTTGTAAATTTTAATTTTTCAGCTTGCTGGTAAGAGAAGGCAAATATAGATTCTGAGCTAAATGGCTGTGAACATTCCCACTACTGAACATGATCATAACTACTTTGTTGATGTAATTTTGAACTGGTACTGTCACTATCGAGTATCTGAAGTCTGTCACAACTTTCACAGAACAAGTTTATAATTCGTGTACACTGCTTTACGTTTCTGTGACCGTGCATCGTGAGCAAATTGTGAAGTGAGAGAGAAAACCAACAAGATGCAACAGTTAGATGTTTATTTTCAACAATTTCTCAACATGTAACATACGTCTTGTTCGCCTGAAGATGGGCATAGTGATGCCCGAAACATGTTGAGAAATTGTTGAAAATAAACATCTAACTGTTGCATCTTGTTGGTTTTCTCTCTCACTTCACAATTCGTGTACACTGGTTTTCTATCAACAAGTTATTTTAATAATCGCACATTATTAGGTCCTTCTGCGTACAGTAATCCAATACCAGACTGCATTCTTAAGCAGCATCACGTGCAACAAACACAGCTTATGGGAATGTAAAACAAACAATCGCATGTACATATACTACTACTTGCACAATACTCACTGTTTCAGTTTCCATGTGCGGCCAGCAACTATATCTTATCCCCTTCATTACCTACCTAAATAAGTATAAATGTTTCGACATAATGCATTTGAGGCGCCTTTACAGATAATTTTCCCCCATAACCCAGTAAGATTACATTAAATTTTGATGTACTGTTCTGCATATTTGGGGAAAAAAGTGTAACATACTTTTATGAAGAAAGAACAGCATTTTAAAGTCCTTCTTTGAGATGCTAAGAGCTCCTCAGGTCTTCAACATATTTTCCACACTTTATGGATCCCAGATGTTCATTACTGGGTTTCAAGAACCAACCTTGGCACCCATGCTGAGCCAGAAGAAACCAGTCTGCTCCCACCTGCCATACTGGTTTAACCTTTTTTAATATTATCCTCCAATCTAAGGCCAGGTGATTCAAGATCTCCAAGCATGCTTCATCCCCTATCTACCACATCCTACTTGATTTGATCACCCTACTAATGTTTGGTGATCTTCACTCAGGAACTGGAAGGGACGAGAAGAAGGGGAAGACCCAGGAGATGATGGAAAGAGGAAGTAGAAAGAGATCTTCAAGTGCTGGGAGTGAGAAGATGGACAGAGTTGGTGGCAGATAGGAAAAAATGGAAGGACACTGTTCGACAGGCCAAAGCCCACAGTGGGCTGTAGTGCCAATGGAAGAAGAAGAATAATAATCTTTGGTGAAGGGTATAAATCATAAAGCTCTTTATGCTATTTTCTCCAGCTTTCTGTGACTTCTTCCCCCCTTAAAGCCAAATACTCCCCTCAGCATCCTGTTCCCTCAAACACCCTCAATCTGAGTTCTTCCCTTGATTTGTGAGACCAACTGACACATGAATACAAAACTACAGGAGCCCCTTGAGTTTTGCATTATTTAAGCTTTACATACAACTTTTGCTACTGATACACAAATGTTGCACAATTTGGACATACAAGCACACCTGTGTCGCATACGCTTTCTATGGAAAAGGAACTAGAACCAAGATGTGTTCACAAAGCTTGTGGAACATTAACAATTAACAAGTTTGTTAAAACTATGTATAACCATTTCCCAATCTGACAGTGGAAAAAGTCTGGCATATGTATCAGTTTTACAGGCATACTAAAATACATGTTTGGTATATTCATCAACAGAAAAACACGCCAATTTTAAAATGGAAGACTTAACAGCAACGTGCAGCTAGAATCTTAGACATGTTTCTGTACAACTTCCCATCGTACGGATGACCAAACACATAAAATACAAGTGTTACACATTAGAAAACACATTGCCATGATGTGATGTGCTTCTATGACCTGATATTAAGAAGAATACCTGATATTTGCAATTACCTAGTTTCAATCAAAACTAGTTAATACTTTGTAATACATTTTAGCATTATTACCCACTTCAAGGGTGTAAACTTTTCAAAAACCAGGGGCATTTTAGTACACATATATCTGCAGTTACAAGTACAGCACTGATGGTTGTACCAGTTTCAGAATATTGTACTTTGCCCTAGAAGATTTCTAAGAAACAGCTTGTTATACGCACCTTTGGTGATCTCCAGCCACAGCCTGGTAGAGGTAAGCCATCAGGGCCAAGAGGACATGGCGCATCGAGTCCAGGCACCCCCTGATCACCTTTGTCCCCTTTGTCTCCTTTCCGTCCTCTTCTTCCAATAGGACCCTATACAAACACACGTGCAAGAACTGACATTACCCTGTTTACTATCAGCACACAGAAGGGATTTCTGTTATGTTTAGGTTATCAAAGGAAATGTCTGTGACTAGAACTTACAGCTTCTCCTTTTGCGCCTTTTTCACCTTTTGGACCCTATAAGATAATAAACAATAATATTTGAATACTGAAACACAACAGAACAGTGTATATTTATATATACATAACATTCTGAAGTGTTGTTTGCGTTACAGGATTAATTAATACTAAGATGCAATTTATGAAATAAAATCTATAAACATTCAGTAATGTCTTCCACAAACCACAAGCAGTTATTTAATGTATTAATTACACATCTTGCATACGGCACACACTGTCTGAATGTATATGCAGGCATCATGTCTTTGGGAAAGTTAATTACATAGAAGGCTAGGATAGATTACTTTATACCAAGGCATGCAAAACATAACAATGTATTCCATGCACTTCTAATGTATGAAATATTTTCAGATTCTTTAACAAAAAAAGAAGAAGCAAGAAGCAAGCATGTTAATATCTAAAGACTGGACAAGATGTGAATAAGCATGGAAGAACTGGTAATGATTAAGAAAGTTGGGGTACCTCTGTACCGGGAATTCCATCAGTTCCCTAAAATAATCAGAAAGGAGTATTAATAACAGCTCAATCACAAATTAAAAATTCCTACTTGTAGCATTACTTAATAAATTATAATCAATATAATTATAGTTTCCAGGAATTAATGTACATTAATTAAATAAACCAACGTTAAATTTCTCACAGAGCTTATTTCATTGCTCTTTTACCCACAGAAGCTGTAACTAGGTTAACTGGACACAGGTCTAGACTGGCAATAACCTTTCACATTTCAAGACATATTAATTCCTGGATACTTGAATCAAATCATAATAAAACAAGGAACACTATGAATGGCAACTGAAGATGTAACTACATTGAGAGAATAGTGTCAAGGATTGTTCTAAATTAAATGACTATTACTTCGAAATTTTAAAATGTTGTACCCCTGTCATAAAATAATAAAAGTAAAGGAACACATTGTTGATTTCAAACTTTCACTGTGATCTGAATGTTGTGTGCTTTCTTCTGGGAAATTCCCCCGCATCAGAACTTTATATGCCGATGTTTCAGAACACTCTTATCCATCTTTATAGGCAGGCAGGTAGGTACCTGCCTGCCTACAAAGATGGAACAGATAGAGTGTCCCGAAATGTCGGCATACAAAATTCTGATGCCGGGGAATTACCCAGAAGAAAGCATACAACAAAGGAACACATTGTTTTTTTAAAAATCCCTGCTCTGGATCATATAGGAAGAAAAGAGGCAATGAAGAAACTTTACCTATAAGAAATACAAGCCATTTGTGTGGTAGAATTTTGATCATAATTTGATTAAAACACGAGTTCTTGAAGGTTCATGATATTAGGTAAAAAAAAGATACTCCACTTATTCAAGCATCCTCCATATCTGTAATATATTTAATTTTCTCTTTGACAGAAAATAATATTAGTTATTTCTAATCAGTGGTATAGGTAAGTGATGGTCCACCTCCCCCCCCCCTCCATAATCATTAGCAAAGTTACTCCCAGATCTCATAACAGGGATCCAGAATACTGCCACCTGTCACATGAATGGAATCCAGTCTGAAAGAACTCACACCATATTTTAGTTTTCTGTACTTTTTTTCTTTTTTGCTCAATGAAAATGAGAGGAAAATTTTGAATACTTTCATTGGATTTATCCACTTCATGCAAAATTTTGTAAAGATGCTGAGGCATATGAATTAAAGTAAGATATGTACCGTGTAAAATTATATATGGCAGACAAGCAGCTGAAACCAGATAATATTTAGCCATTATAATTATTGTGAGGTATAACACATTACACTTGTACTTCACTCCCTTATTTTTGTATGAAAACAAGGAATATTTTATGATGCACATAAAAATATGGATTCTTTGAAACTCTAGCTAATGATGTGCCATGTAGGTCTGAAACATTTTCCCCAGTTGCATCATCAGTACAATCATAAATTTACTTTTGGAAGGGACACAAAAATGCAGTTTGCATACTGCATGTGACACTTTCTGTCAGTAATAACATGGTTCCTAATATATAAGTTTCTGTTTTTCTTCATAAAATTCTAGTTCCTTCAACAGAACAGATACATTTCACCATCACCTTACTGAATCCTGCATGGCTTTAAACAGTATGATAAGGGCTGATCTCTTTTAATTCCTCTGTTTGTTCTGTCTGTTCATTCTGCCATTTACTTTACATATGTTTGTTCCTCAGAATTCACATGAGGTATGATTGTTCAGTCTTATTTCGGTTTTGTTTCCCTTTTCCTTTTGCAGAGGAGATGGAGTAGAATAGTTGGTATAGTGACTAGTGACTATGTTACAGGTTGGACGGTCCAGGGTTTGAACCCTGGCAGGTGCAAGATTTTTTTTCTCTTCTCCAACCCATCCTCATATTCAGTGGTTAATGGGGTTCTTTCCCCGAGGTAAGGCTGCCAGGGTGGGCAGTTAACAAACTCAACTCCATCTTAGACCTGAGGTAAAGAAGTGGAATTGTACCCTATATGCCTACATGGCATGGACAAGAAAGACTTTTCCTTTCACCTTTCCTTATGCAGAAGTTGGTATTAAGTTGCATCCTAGTTATGCCATACCACAACTAAAGTCAGACCCCAGAAGTACCAGCCCTTATCAGTTGCTCAACTTTACACAGCCAATCCAGTGGCAACCATGAGAACAAACAACAAACGGCTGACTCACCCATGTGCATTGGACATCAGTACACAAGATTTTTAGAGTGCCAGTTTTGTTTCTTTAGCTACTATTTTGTGGCCCTGTTCTTAAAAAAATGGCCATGTGAAATATGAACTGGATAACAGCCATGCAATATGAAGGTTGAGGGTTGTTTGACCATTCATTTTCCTCATGAAATAAAGTGAAATGCCAACTTGATGCAACTAGGTAATTTTATTGATGTATTCTTAGCTCAACATGTTTCAGGTACATGCACCCATCATCAGAAGCATTAGATGTTGAGTTGCAGCATATGGTTTTCTGCATTTAATGTGCTGGCTGGAGTCTTGGGAAGCCGGGAGGCAGGTCGTGAGTCCAATAACAGCCTCTACACTGTGCACACGACTTGCCTCCTGGCTTCCCATGACTCCAGTCAGCACATTAAGTGCAGAAAACCATATGCTGCAACTCAACATCTAATGCTCCTGATGATGGGTGTATGTACCCAAAACATGTCGAGCTAAGAATACATCAATAAAATTACCTAGTTGCATCAAGTTGGCATTTCACTATATTTCATACAATATGAAGGTTGAGCACAGCACTTAGGTTTGTTAATTATTCTGTGACACTACAAAATAAAAGTGACATGGGGCTTTATTTTGAAATACAATTCTTAATTTATACTTCTTGAGGATATCATGTTAGCAGTTCTCTGCACAAACACACAAAACTCTTATTTCCAGGGACATACTGTGTTTAAGAATTTTTACATTATTGTCTAAACACTAAAATTTGGTTGAGAGTTAAAATTTTTATACACAGTCTGGTTTAAACACTCACCCTCTAAACCCTTGTCACATATGGTGACAACCATACTATCAGAGGACAGAAACAAGATTTAAAATGCTTAATTTATCTTCTCTTAGATAAAAAAAAATTAACATAATTTAATGCTGTTATATCCTTCTTTTGCCAAAACTGATACAATGATGTATATTTACAATAACAGTAATTAGACAAATAGACCCTCAGACATAAATGTACTGCAACATAAATGTACTGCAAAATCACCACAACCATTACAGACACCAACTACAATGCAGTGCATAGCGTTTGTATTCTACATAAATTACACATACGTACAGGTAGACCAGGATCACCACGTTCTCCTTTGCTTCCAGGCTCACCTTGTGCTCCCTGCCAAAGAACAAAAGCAGCAGAGGTTATAACAGTGCTTCATTAATCGTCACCTAAGATACTCACAAACACACATGCCTTCGTTCATTGGAATTCAATACAAGAGAATGCGAAGGCAACTCTAAAGCAAATACACAACAAAAGTTATGAACAACAACCAATGATTATATATAACTCCAAGCTGGTGATTTTGTTTAAGTGCTGGTCATTACTCATAGTTTCCATATTATTCAACTCTATCATAACATATATATATATATATACATATGCAAGCACATACTCTCGTTCTATTTATAGTTTTTAAATAAACAGCACATTAATTTAAATTTTTCACTCTGAAACACTGACTCCAATGTACAATGGTTTTTCATGCAAATGTAATTTTATTCAATGAGTAAATGGAAAATGACATACCTTCATTCCATCAAGACCAGATGGTCCCTAAAGAAGAGAGAGAATAAAATCAAAAAAGGTGGATTTCAAACACTTATATTATCACAAGTGTTCCGACATCAAGTATGTCAACATAAGAACAAAAATAGCCATAATTAGAGAGACAATATATATCTACAAAATATATTTCACATAAGCACAATGGTGGTGGCAGCCGTAATATTAGCTATGCACATATATTCATACCACTTGCTTTGGGAGTGCAAATCACGAAGTTTAGGAGGCACCTTCATCAGCACTGTCCAGAAATTCTAGTAATGTTTGACATACACGGTGTTGAACCAGGATCCCTAAGGCATATTGCCACGTACAGAATGCTGCCTCAAGAATCAGGATATTACACTTAAATGTGCGTGTGAGAAACAGTCATTACATAGTGATGAATCCATACAAAAGATTAATTTTCGACCAGAATTAAAATGTCCAAAGGTATCCTAGCAGATGACAAGCTCTGAAGTGCAGGTAATAACATCATGGTTCTAAGGTGCTGACACTATCTCTTATGTCTGACTACGGCACATAACCTATTTAGCACACCACACCACATAAGTGATACACAGTTGTTTAATTTCATTTATACCAATCATCCTGAAGTTTAAGAAGTTTGGTTGAGTTTACTTCAGACACCAATTTTATTTAACATTACAAATATTCAAGTCTTGTGAAATGTTGTGCTGTCCCATCACAGTTACAGGAACATAGTGCCTTAATCTTCAGGTTCAAGTAGTCAAAGAAAAAAAAATCTCTTTTCAGGCTGCCTAACCCGGACAATGAAGGCAATATGATCCTTCAAAATGGTGGGAATACACACCTAGTGACACATCACATCCCATGAGACTTGAATCTACAGCAACACTGCTGTAAGAACCTGAGATCTCACATATTTAACATCCTGATACTTTGACACATGCTGGGAGCATAATGAGTTTCATGTTCAGTATACAGATAACATAGCAGTCCTCCAATGCATAAGGAACATTCTCCAGTGGCAATATGAACTGATGTGACATTCTGAACAGGTACACATGTTCTCTGATTCAATACTATGCCTGGGAAAGTAATCAAATGAGATATGTGTGGTCCATTAGCAGTAACTGTCACACATTCACATTTAAGGAACAAATCATACACTGATATACTTAACAACTTCACATTTAGTAACTGGACAAACATAAAATAAGCTAATAAACTTACATAACCTCACATTTAGTAACTGAAGGAACAAATCATAGGCTCATATAATTAAATAACCTCACATTTAGTAACTGCAGGAACAAATCACAAGCTAATACACTTAAGTAACCTCACATGTAGTAACTGAAGGAACATAACATTTGCCGGTATCCGTAAATAACCTCACATTTAGTAACTAAAGGAAGAAATCATATGCTAATATACTTAAACAAACACTGAAAAGTAATGTTTTATAATAATGAAGTTATCCTCTGGTTTTTCATGTAAAACAAAGCCCCTGTTTACAAGAAGTTTCTTGTTAGGCAGTTTGTTAAGGTACACAGTGGAGTTCATTACATTATAAATTTGGATGTTGCAAAAATACCAGGACACCTATGAAACTAAACATACTGCTCTCTAATCTGGGCCATATGTTGAAGTGATCCAAGAAGAAAACATTTTTTCAGCCACTGTAACACAATGCTATTAAAATAATTTCTGACATTCTGGATGTACCTTCTGCATTTCTACCTAAAAATGAACTTACACCAAAAATGTTTCTCCTTGAATATGTAGTCACAAGAAGCATACCTAGGTACACAGTTTATTGAGATTTTACTATGTTACATGATGCTTTGGTCCAATAAGTCTATACAAGCCCACAAATACTAATGTTGATTATACCCATATGGTGTTTCTATCATAGTGCATTACTGCCATAATAAGGGAATATTCATCTCTACTTCTGTACAGAACCAAAATGTTCCCAATTGAGTTTGGGCTAATGAAATTATCCATTGCAAGGGGTTATGAGGGGGAACAAGTTCATTCACAGACAGAAACAAACATGACAATATGAATGGAAACTGATAAAATGAGTGACTTTAGTATTCACTGTGGGAGAAAAACATACTCTATTACATCACACAGGAGGAAATCACTGCAACAATATGCACACATATTTAACTTTCAATCAAAAAAGGATAGCTTCCCAAATATTTCACATCCATCAAACTATGAGATATAGATGCAAGGTACATTCATTTATACATGGAGTGATTCTAGCAGAAGAGCATACCAAACTTAGACTCACACTGTAGATAAAAAAAAGTCTGGAAATATGTGCTGTTTATTCAAGCCCTGTAAACAGTCATGTGTGTGCATGCACACAGACACACACACACACAAACAAATTACAAATGAGAATATCTAGCACATTATTGGCTAAGCATCCTCTTGTTGAGGGGCCTTGTTTTACTCTGTAAATACAGTTATTATTCTGCTTACTGTTAAATCATAATACAACTCTTTAAGCTTGCCAAGCTTAGGAGGAAATAGGGATGTTAATAACATGTCAGGGAAGATTGGGCACAACCAGCACTAGCAAGAGAAAGCAGAATGGATATAGGCACATGCACACAAGTTTATTTTCCAAGCAACATGATTCTCATTACACTAAAACATTACACATTTTGACACTCTTTTAGAAATGGCTACAACCCTTCTGTAAGGACAGATATCTTATTGGTAGTAATTAAATATTATATTACAGTTATACAATTTTAATTTAACAAAGAGATACACGTAGAAATATCAATATTTAAGTACGCATTTGTGATGAGTCTGTTTAAAGGTGATGCACCAGATCCACTTCAGTGTTATTTGAAATGGTTTTATTTTATACACATTAGGCCAAGTCTGCATTTTAAGTACTAAAATTTATTTGGCACTAGTTTAGGATAACCTTGTCTTTGAGCTTGAATCATGATAGCCATTATGAGCCACATGTTACAGGCAACAGTATACCCACTATATTGTCTTTATGTTCCCACAAAACATGCATGTTAGTTTCTATGACACTATAATAAACAGTTTCTATGTCATTATAAGAAACACAATACAGTGCAGAAACGGAGTTCTCAACTTTCACAAAGGAAATCACCTAACACAGCTACATCACAGGGAATTAATTACGGAGAAGTGTCACATATTTCAAGCCTATATTAGCAGTGTGTAATCTGCACATTGACTGTTACCTTCAAGCAATTATTACAGATTTCAGCTGTGGACAGCATTCTACCAATGACTGGCTAACTTGTAAGTTTTGTACAATCATCCAGTTCTCATTTTTATGCAAAAATTGCTGTATCCTTGCAGCCCCTCTCTAGGTTCACTTTTATCCGAGATAATCCAAATTTAACAAGGTCTGAACCATATGGCAGTAATTAACGAGATGCGCAATGTACATATAACATAACATTGTGGTACTTCAAGTAACCTTTGTTGCGGTGAAAATACAACAATGCAATTTGTGTTGTTTTCCACATTGTCTCATAAATGAAGCAATTTTTATTCAAACTTACAGAAAACAAAATGTGTGTTTTGATTTTCTTTGTAACTTTTGTCTAAAATATTTCTCACACTGAGAAGATCTCAGAGATATCCATACGGACACTCAGACATGACAGAGCTAACAGTCGCTTTTTGAAACAAAGTGAAAGCACTTAAAAAAAGAAAATTAGGCAATGTATATACAACACAGCAGTGTGGCCTATTCATATCACCACTCTTCCAATGGGAATGCAAACATGCAATACTGTTTTTTTTTGGATGTTTTGCTGACCGTGCATCTCAGTATATTTATCTCAGTAATTAACCAAACTGATGCACAAAATTTTGCTTTACAATAAGTTTATTTCATGCCTCTACATGTTTTGAGCACATGTGCTCATCATCAGGAGGTCAAAATTGCATTACACAGCCTCTGGTATCATCACGCCTATAGGTGTGATGATACCAGAGGCTGTGTAATGCAATTTTGACCTCCTGATGATTAGCACATGTGCTCAAAACATGTAGAGGCATGAAATAAACTTATTGTGAAACAAAACTTTTGTGCATCAAGTTGGTTAATTACTGAGATAAATGCAATACCATGTGTATTCCTGAGCTACTCTTCACTTTCAACAAAGAAAAAATATTTAGCATAGCACAAAAATGTCTTTATGATAAATTTATGTTGCCAGCAGTAATAAAATGTATTCAGGCTTTCATGTAGAGTGCCCTATATTTTTGTTATACTTTAAGCATACTTGGAGTTTCTTTACAGATTTTCATGAAAGTTCCCAATATCAATTCGCACAGAAATCTGTCCAGTTGGAGCCACGCTGCTATATGCAGACAGACGGATGGACAAGATGGAGCTAACAGCTGCTTTTCGTGACTAGGTGAATGCACGTAATGATATTCAATGACTTTCACAGGCAGTGTTGTGGTACACAGAATTATGGTAGTATGCATGATAGTGCAAAATTCATATACATTTAAACACTTATGCTGAGGACTGTAGAAATTATGAAAGTACATACATATTGTAATAATGCTGGGTCTGAGATCTCTCTGTCATTTATGCAGAGAACAAAATATAACATAATAATGAGGTGCATCTGTGCAACCACTGTTGCAGTGGAAAAGCAATGAGTATTACACAACCTGTGTGTTTTTAGCCTTTGGTATCCAGGATGCAATGCGCATGCTCCACATTATTATCTGTGGCCTGTCCCGCTCTACAATATTTTTCCACATTATCTCATAAACAGCATGATTTTCGGGAAAAAAAAGCTATTGAACATAAAATGTAGGTTTTGAGATTCTCTAAAAATTTGATCTGCAACATGTCTCATTCTAAGAAGAACTAAGCAAGATATGATCAAAAATAAATATTGGTCTTCACATAAAGTACCCTTTAATTCTTGTCTGATTTTAATGAAACTTGAATTTTGTCAGCAGATTTTCGAAAAATATTCAATAACAAATGCAATGAAAATCCATCCAGTTGGAGCCGAGTTGTTCTATGCGGATGGATGGATGGATGGATGGATGCACAAACATGATGAAGCTAACAGTCGCTTTTCACAATTTTGCAAACGCGCCTAAAAATGCTTATTGAAATAAGAAAACACCATTCAACAAATGCTTTTCGTTAGTAACCATATTATATACTTTGTGCGCTACATTACTGAAAAAATATTTACTTCTGAATGTGGCAAATGGAAAGGTCTCTTTGATAAAGATATGTCTTACTTACTTATTCCATGGTGCAGAGTCCTTCTTGAGAAGCTAACTGGTTTGCAGCTAGTCAAGAAATTCCCTGCATTTTATGGAACCCAAGGGTTCATTACCTCACTCACAAGCCTCCACCACACATCCCTATCCTGGGTCAGCCCAATCCAGTCCATACACCCACATCCCACCTCCTGGAGATCCATCCTAATATTATCCACCCACCTATTCCTAGGTCTCCCCAGTGGTCTCTGTCACTCCGGTTACCCCACCAAGACTCTATATGCCCCCCTCTCCTTACCCATACGTGCCACATTCCCAGCCCATCTCATTAACATTATGTCTCCTTACTAAATAAAATACTTTTATTTTGAAGTCATACATCCTCTGAAAAATGTTATATATTTCAGCAGCAATCTAACACAGGCAGCTGTGAAAACATCATGAAAATTTCCTTTATAATCTTCTTCAGATACCCTGCAGGTCATAAATACTGCAGTATTCATTATATCCAACCTAAGTATTATATTCATGCCCTCAGGAGGGGAATGAGCAATGAAAATATGAAGCCCAGAAGAGTTATGAATTCCCTATAAGTACTAACATAACAATTTATACATCATTTGACTACTCGACTACCAGGTAAAGCCATGAAGCTTATAATTTTTTCCACTATATGGAAGATCAAATGAACTTTTGAGATGTATGGTCTAAATTTATGGATCAACCAAACTTATCAATGAAATTTTAATGAAACCTGATGGCAATAACCCCAGAGTACCATATTCAATAAAAGCAAAGGTAGGTGATAAAAGTCTTTTTACAAACAAAACTAATAAGGGATCTTTAGTGATAATGTACGAATTTACAGCACAAGGTGGCCATTGGACTTTTAAACATTCTTTGAAAGTAGACGGAATTATTTTACTTGGCTTATGCTGTATAGCATGCCTTTTTCTTAAATCTCCTATCAAAGAATGACTGCATGGTGGAACCTTCAGTAGGATGATGCCATATCACTGACAGAAAAGTGACAGTTCCTACACTATGTCACTGTCAAGTTTAAAGCTGTAATACATTCAGCAGTCTTATCTTCCATACTGAGGCAAAAGTATTACAGTAATCAGTTTCCATGACACTACCATTAGTTGCCAGGGAAGACATCTCCTGCTTTGTAAGTGAATGTAATGAATATGTGATGTATCCAAATATACAGTAAAATTTTAAGAACAAAAAATCAATAACAGTGATAATGAGAACTAAACTGAATATTACTTTTGGAACCAGTCTGTTGGTAAGTACCCCTGTCATGTCCGCTGTTGAAACAAATATTTGTAATGGTCCAATTTCGAAAAAGAAAGAAAGAAAACGAAGGAACATGCTACCTGAAGAGTATTTACAACACTGGTGACCTACATTAATCTAAAAATACTAGATAAAGAACAACATTTTATGAATAGCCATAAAAAGCTGACATGATATCGCATAGAAAATAAACACAATATAGTGGGACATGCAGAAAGAATCAATATAAAAATATCTACTCTATCTTGTACACTGCTAATAAACTTTCACACTTTTTAAAAAGAACAGCATATGAAATCATTGCCATACAGAACATATTGATTCTCTCTGTAGCTATATTAACTTTCTCAACTGTTATCATCCCTGTAGCTGCATCAACTCTCCGAAATGTTATCATCCCTGTAGCTGTATTTACTTTCTTAACCGTTATCATCCTTGTAGCTACAATAGCTTTCTGCACTGTTATCAGGATACACGACTACCTCAATGCCTGTTTGCATCAATACTCATCACTTTGGTTTACAATTTGATTAAGACAGAAATATCATGACAAAATACAGAAATTGAAACACATTTTAATGACTACCTTTCCATGACCGTCAATTTGATACTTGGTGATGTCATGTCAACAGCTATTAATTCTTACTGTCCAGGACAATGTTACATGATAAATTTGTGTGACTTGTTCACCTAGTTTACATGCATTGCACACTTTTCCACAAGACACTAGTTCTGCTTAGTGCCTTTCCAGTCACACACACACAGTTATATATAACTTCTGTCATCATCATCATCATCATCATCATTCCATTTCTACACCAATGTACTTTAAGTACTCTAGTTATATAAAACTGTCTTACAAATACTGACCAATAAGGTACTGAATATCATTGCAAACAGACAATAAGTTGTTTGTTAGTCTACTGACGAAGCCATCCCATCAGCATGTTGTTAGTTGGTGAGCATGGTTAGTTTGATGGCTTCATGGACTGAGTAGGTTTTATCTTTTTAAGAATGTGTAGGTCTTACCATGGCCCCAGATTTTCCCATCTCCCCAGGCCGACCTGGTTCACCTCGGAGACCCATTGGGCCCTGCAAAATGACAGAACGTTCAATCCAGAGAGAATGGGATTTTAATACGAAGTGTTTCACGGACTGCAGTACATGGTCTGCAGCATACCAGTCTGTAACAGACTGGTACAGCATTCAGGTGCATAAGGGTCACCTTGCTGAATACCATATAAAAAGCAGAGACAAACAGTAATTTTATTAAATTATTATTATTATATAGTTTGTCATGGCAAAGAAAAGTTTTATACCCAATATATATCTATACCTTAAAAAAAGGCCTGTGTATGTGTATGTGTGTGTGGTGTGTGTGTGTGTGTGTGTGTGTGGTGTGTGTGTGTGTGTGTGTGTTT
>Ga0123354_10001268_pt1 | contig 29998 bp, 19 predicted proteins | sample TergutLab28metaG_2_FD_97872 | JGI IMG/M metagenome (GOLD analysis project Ga0123354, IMG submission 97872) | Labiotermes labralis P4 segment gut microbial communities from Petit-Saut dam, French Guiana - Lab288 P4 | ecosystem: Host-associated > Arthropoda: Insects > Digestive system > Gut ... | reverse complement strand
TTCTTATGAATAGGTACTATGATCGACTCCTTCCACTCTTCAGGCAATTTCTCCTTCTTCCAAATAGAAATAATAAGTTTATGAATCTCCAAGTAAATTGTTCTACCCCCTGCTTTAATCAGTGGATAAATAACTATATGGAATATAGCGATTTACACTGGAGGGGAAGCATAACAGCTAAAGGGAGGGGTGAAGATGGTCAAACCATTGTTCTTATCTTTATTGTATATGAATGTGTGTTCTGATTGTATCATTGCTTATTTTGTGATGCTTTATCAGGTGTAAAACAGATGATTGTGAAGATTATTGTGAGGTGGTGCAATATTAAGTTTTAGAGCCACAGTGAAGAATGAATTTAAGTCTTCTTGGGTGAAATTGTGTGTGATTCCCCTTCCCCCATATATGTAGCTGGTTTCAGTTCTAATATTTTTGGAAGGGCCTTCAGAGGTTCTTAGAAGCTGGTAGGTTGTGAAAATGATTGTGTATAGATGAAGTGTACATAGATGGAATAAGAGTAATGAAATATTAATTATTTGATACAGATAACTTTTGTCTTACAGGTCTTCAAATTGTGTTCAATTTAGATGAAGTGTCATTCATTCAGAACTTAGTTTTCTACATTGAATCAGCATACTGTGTTCCAGTAAGTATAGCATAGAAAATCCATATTTTTTTTTTATTTTATTTAATTATGCTTGTTTAACTCTGTATGATACATATTATTTGATCTGAAATAACTGAATGATTCATGAATACCAAAGGAAGTGGCTGCTGCCTTTTCAAAATACTCTTTGAACTTTTTTGTTGTGGGATCAAGGAAAACTGTGTAACCAGAATGTAAATCAAGGGCCTGAATACAAAAGCAAGTTGTTAACCATTGTGAATATGAAATTGTAGGAATAGCATCTTCTGCTGAATGGCTATGGTGTTGATAGTGTTACCATGTGTCGAGCATTAAGAGCAGTGTGCATTGTCTTTGAGTGGTCATACTTAAACAAAATCTCTTTTTCAAGTTTGCTTTTTTTCATAGTGTGCTGTGACATAAACAATGTGATCAGAAACTTTCCGGACAATGTTTTTTTTTCTCCATAATAACTGCATTTACTTGCTATCTCATTTTATGCCCTTAAAGTAGTCCTGTAACTTGACATATGGAGCCCAGCAGTTATGGCACTGTAGGGTACATTTGGCAATTTCCTCAGTTCTGAACTTTGCTATTGTAGGTGCAGTTGCCCTTGAATTATGTTCCTTTTTGTGTTTTATGTAATGATATCATCAGTATCTTAGACTGTGTAGCATGTGGAGCACTGGTGGAATGATATTCAATAGCAGAAAATTGAGGTATGCTGAGAAAACCTCAGCCCAGTGCCATTTTGTCCACCACATGTCTCACACAGACAGCCCTGGATCGAACCTGGGCCTCCAAGCTGCGTAGTCCGTTGGTATAGGAGTGCCAGTCAGTGTCTGACAGCCACAGGCTGGGTGACCAAGAATTCAAACAGCAGCAAGAGACTGTTTCTTCTCGAAATCATCTAGATGAAAGAGGCTTGCCAGCCTCATATCTAGGCTGTTTCCCAGGGGTCAGAGCAGACTGGTCAGTCATGTCAGTCTAATACTTACCGTAGTACCACTACTACTACCTGTACCTTTACAGGATTATGGAATCTGGGAGCGTGGAGACAAGACAAATCATGGATTGCCAGAGCTAAATGCAAGCTCTATTGGAATGGCAAAGGCTGCTTTGGAAGCAATGAATGAACTGGACTTGTTTGGAGCCCGTGGTGGCCCATCATCAATAATACATATTCTGGCAGATGAAGCACAGAAATGCCAGGCAGTTTTACAGGTAAGCAGCCTGTAACAAGTATCCGAAAACCATCTGATTTCTCATGACAGTTTCACAACTGCTGATCTGTACCTCAGTCATTGTTAGTTTGTAAATTGACTGTTCAGTGCACATGCAGTCGAAATTGAGTCGCCTGGGCCACTTGATACAGAAAATTTTGCATCATATGTATGTAAATAGTGTTCAGGCATGCTTCAGATTTTGATTAAGTTAGCTTGCCATGGATTTTGTGTCAACATTTACGTTAGCAGGTTCGGAATGTGCTGATGTATGAAGTCATATGATTTCCAGTTTCTGTTAAATTTTTTGTCACAAGTGATTGTGTGTATTTGTGGAACCCTATGTGCAGCTGTATCTGAGAGCAGATCTGTATTTCAGTCAATGCTCCCAAGAGAGTCCAGTTCAAAAGAGTTAGACAGTGGTTTATTGTCTATCATCAGTTTTCCTGCTTTTGCTGTTGATGATCCGCAGTTGATTCAACTCACAAGGGCAGCTATTATATCAAAACTCCAAGGACGATATGGTTGCAAAAGGTTTCTTCGTGATGGGCATAAGACACCACAAGAGGTAAAGCTGCATTATTTGTTTAGCATTTTGCAAGTAATGTACAATACAGTGAACAGGCGTGTTGAAATTCAGCAGGGGTTTATTTCTTTTGTATCTTTATTATTCACTTATTTCTTCCTTTCCTAAATCCGTGATGTGCCCTTATCATCTTCCTGCATTAAAAAAGTGTAGTCAGGTACATTCTTATCCTTTGAATGACACACTTTTGAACATAAAGCTGCTGTCTGTGTACCTACTTGAAGACTACATGTTTATGTGAAAACAGCATGTAAGTGATGCTGTATAGTCATATATGTGGTTGATTGTTAACTTCTGGTTCTTCAGAAGTCTGTGGTAAGGCTTAATGTATAATTTAATGTAATAATGTTATATTGGACATTGTCCAGTGTTTGATATGCATTTGAAATACACATTGCTTGCGGATTTGGCTACATCACCAGCTTCAGGTGATTGGTTCATGTCATACTGACTCTTCAGTGTGATTGTATTCTAAGATTAGTGATAGCAGTTGGGATTGAACCTGAGGCCTTTATGATACTAGGCTAGTGTGTTAACTACAAGGTCACAATGTAATGAATTACCATTTAAAGAATCATTAACTAAGTCTGGAATGGAATCCTTCTTTGAAGGTAAACATTGTTCATTTAGTTGACCTGTTACAGATCTGTGTTCATATGCATGAATACACTCAGGAAAATGCCCCTAGAAACTTATTTTGTTTATTTAGGCAACATGGAAGGTTACTGCATTTTTAAGACATTCTTATTAATCGATTTACTTCCCATAAAATGCTTTTTATTTAATAATTTTATCTTTATTTGTTTAAATACATTTTTCATAAACCATGTGCTAATAATTAAATACCCACCCCAGTGGGATAAAGGTTAAGAATTTCCTTGTCTTATGTGGAACCTGAAAGTTCATTACCTCATGCACAAGCACCAGCTCCTATACCCTGTCATAATTCAGTTGAATCCAGTATAAACATTATCACTTTCCGAGATGCTTGATAGCATTATCCTCCCATCTGTGCCTAGTTTTTCCAAGTGACTTTTATCCTTGACAGTTTATGGTTAAAAAATTACATGCATCTCTTACCTCTCCCATGCAGGCTATATGTGTTCTGCCCTTCCCATCATTGGTTTCATGATCCTAATAATGGGTGAATGGTACAGTTTATAAGCTCCTCATGTAATTATGTCCATGTGTGGTACTTCACCTGTTTTGTTTCAATGTTTCATTTGATTTTTTTAAAGAATTGCCAAATTTCTCTTTATTTTCTAATTTTAGGATCCCAATCGCCTATACTATGAGCCATGGGAACTGAGAATGTTTGAGAACATTGAGTGTGAGTGGCCATTATTCTTCTGCTACCTTATACTAGACTATACTTTCCAAGGCAACAAGAATGCTGTCACTGAATATACAGAAGCCCTGGAAGAGGCAAGTTTGTAATATAGATATCTATTTTAGTCTATATTAAGCCAAATAAATATATTACCATTGGAAAATTTGTGGTGTATTATGTAGTTCATGTTCTTTTAAATGAGAATGAATTATTGACGTGATTTAAATAGGAGCAAGTATGATACATCCAGTTGATTTTCATCTACATACCCTTGTGAGACTGTTGTTGACCAGTTGGTATTGGTGGGTGGTGGTTTTAGATTCAACTGCTGTAGCAAGTTTTTAAACACAAATTGCTGTCCATGGGGGTTATTTAGTGTTTGTGTAGTTTTTCTTGGTTTAAAATATTTTATTTCTACAAATAAAGCACTCGTAATAATCATGAATAACTCCAATAAAATACAACTGAATCACCTTTTTTCCTTTGCTGCTGTTCTGAGTTTTCTGTTTATTGCTTTTTATTAAAAATGTGAATTATGGTGATGTGTGATAAGGATGTTGTGTTAACACCTTTACTCCCAGCTAAACTGCTGGCCCAACCATTTTTAAACTACTTACAAGGCTCTAAAACACTTTAAAATAACTATTTTTATGTGTCAAAGGAAATAATTGAAAAACTTGCTAATGCAAACCCCTTACAGTGACTAAAGCAGAAACTGTGTGATCAAACTGTGGTCAGAAGGTACTGTTTTTGTTTTTCTTGCACCTTGTTCTCATCCTACCATGGTTGGATACGAGAGTAAGTGTATTAAGAGTTGATATGTTTCTGACATTGCTTAAAAGAGTGAATGTTGGCTAGTGATGTGGGAAGTCAGATTCTCAGTACTTGAAACTTCAGTCACTATTAAACTGTTAGTGGATGCTTATGGAGGACAGAAAATTATTTATTGTAAATCATGTATCATGTAATTGAATTACATTTAATTAGGTGGGTGTGTAGTTCAATGTGACCTTCTTATGTAACCCAGATGGTTATTATTGTTGCTCTTATCATCATCGTAATCATCATTTGTAATTAATTTTGTGATGGTAATTTGTTTGGGGTATTTTTGTTTAGTTTGGATTTTGAAGGAAGTTTTAACTGTGTAGATTATGATACGAACAGAGGATAGCTTGAAGCTTGTGCCAGAATTGTATGCTGTTCCAAAAGACAAAGTAGCAGGCGAATACCGTGAACCAGGTAGCCAGGAACGAGTTGCCTTAGGACGCTGTCCATTCTTATGGGCCCAGTCACTCTACATACTGGGTAAACTTCTACAAGAGGTAAGCTTCATTTATTGTATGCCAAACAGAGACTACTGGTATAGAAGTATAACTCATTTGCATATGTAAGCATACCTGCGAGCTCTCATCCTGGAGACCATGTGGATCCTGCTGCTATATGTTGAGTGATATTGTAGTGGTTTAATAGGTTTTGTTGGGTGCAGATGTCTTCTGTAGACAGTTAAAGCACTTTTACATACTTCTTGACAGCATATTTCAATAATTATTATGATCGCCTACCTATGGCAGATGTCCTGAATTGGGGAAGGGTGTGAATGAGCTAATATTTAAAAAGTTTGGATGTGATTTCAACTGCTTCCTCAAATATTAGATGTACAGTCTGTCAGTGTGGTGACAGGCAATGAGAATAGAGCCAACACACTGAATGTCATGTACATTAATTGTACGTTAGACAGTGAACAGTGTCCAATATACTTGAAGTATACCAGTTTGACTATTCTTACAAAGCTTCAGAGCACAAAACTGAAACTCACAGCCCATCAGTTTATTCTACATGGCCTTCTCACTTTTTTTTTTCAATTATACAAGGTGGGCTATGTACATATCAATGTAACATTGGGGCATAACCATTGTTGCCATGGAAAAGCACTTAGTATTAAATATTCTGAGTGTCTGTTTGTAGCCATAGTTATCCAGCATGCAAAACAAATGTGCTGTATTATATTGTCATCCGTGGCCTCTTTGGTTGTACTGTAGTTTTACACATTATCTCATAAATGGAATGATTTTCAGGAAAAAGTTTTGAACCTAAAATGTGTGTTTTGATTTTCTCTACAATTTTGTCTAAAACATTTCTCATTATAAGAAGAATTCAGCAAGATATTGTTATAAATGTACAAACATCATCATGTAAAGTACCCGTTATTCTAGCCACATTTTAATCAAACTTGTTTCCTGCATAGATTTTCAAAAAATAATCAAATATCAAATTTATAAAAATCCATCCAGTGGGAGCTAAGTTGTTCCATGCAGACAGATGGACCGACATGATGAAGCTAATGGTTGCTTCTCACAGTTTTGTGAGTGCGCCTAAAATATGGCCTGGTTCAGTGTTGAAGTCTATTTCAACATTTGTCGTGTGCCTTAAGACTTAAAAAGCTTTTGATATTCCTGGATGGTGAGCTTACATCAGCAGAGAGATAACATTTCAGTAAAGTTTTAGATCTAGTAATTAGAATATATTTTGATTTTGGTATCAAAATTGTGCAGTATTCTTAATGTTATTTTGTTTTTAACAAAGATCCAAGTCTTCTGGGATATGACATTGTGTTACTGAGTGAGTGAAATGTACCATATCTTCCTGTATAGTGACTCTTCGTGGACTGCTTGACCCTGAGATGAAGACACTGTGAACCTTTTAAATGCTGGGATATACTCACCCAAATACACACACTCATCACATTTACAAGTCTTGAATCTTCAGTAACACTGCTGTGATAACCTCATATCTTGCACACAGTAGTGTCTTTATTTCTTAAAATTCTGTGTGGCTTATCTTAAATTTCAGACGTACCCATTTAGCCCATATACTCTATGAGTTTGAGGTTTGTGCTTTAGAGTTACTGGTTACGTGATTTCATTTGCATTTGGTGTATCTTCTTTTTCTTTCTCACATCACTTCACTCCACATGGTCTACCAGCAACCAAGTCTGTCTGCATGTCCTTGTTCTTTCCAATCCATGTCACTTTCTTTCCATGGTCTTCCTTCTGTGTGACTTTAATCCTAACCTGTTTTTCCTGTTTGTTATAACTTGCATCTGATTCATACCTCAGTCATGAGACCAGTCACCTTGACCAACGTCTTGTTGTTTTTCTATGTCATGAACAGTATAGCACCTAAAAAACATGCCATGGTTAATTTGTAACATGTCTCTCCTCCTATTGAAATCATCATGCAGTACATAGTTATGTTCTGGGGGTGACATCTAGTATTGTGGTATTTACATTACAAGTTTTGGACAAACCCAACACTAAGTTACACGGTGTCACATCCCAGAAAACCGTAAACTTCATACTCACCTCTGTTCAACCAAATGTTGTGGAAGAACCCACCTGTCAAATCACGTATCATATCTTAATACTCACTTCAGTTCAATCAGATATTACAGACGAACCCACTAATCATATTACTCTGTGTCACATCCTAGAAAACTGGTTGAGATGTTAGTATTTTTGGTGTGTATTTCATTACATCCTGGCTCTAAATATTTACCTGGAGGCCAGCTGTTCTGATCCTATGCTTAGTTTTCCTCACCGGTTGCAGGTGAATGTTAGCATAGTGCACTCATATAGGCCACACCATTTTCTACATCCTTTCCAGTTTATCACTCATAGATCGTTCTTCTGTTTGGCATTAAATAACCTAGACATTCGACAGTGCATCTGAAATAAAGCATTAATATGTTAGGTTGTATATCAGATGACATAATATGAGCGTCTGCTTAGTGTTATATGAAAGCAAACTTGTGGGTTACATTTTTCTTAGGGTTTTCTGGCTGTTGGTGAGCTGGATCCATTGAATCGTCGATTATGTTCAGAGAAGAAGCCAGATGTGGTAGTTCAGGTGGTGATCTTGGCTGAAGATAATGATATTCGTGAGAAGTTACGACAGCATGATATCATAGTGCAGACTATTGATGAGGTTGCTCCAATTGAGGTGCAACCTGCTAGAGTGCTAAGTCATCTCTATACATACCTAGGTGAGTTAAATACAGTATTAACTCCGGTGTTAAGAATTTTAGATCACATTACTACCCATTCTGTATTATGAGGAACATAGGTGTCCACAGGGCATTGAAGAAATTCTGTGGTTAAACTTTTTGAATCATGGATTGTGGGTGTCAGTTTAATCAGGAAGATTAGAGAGATGTGATCTTCTGGATTATGACAGTGTTGTTATGTAGGTGAGCCAAAGTAACGTAGTCAGTAAAGCAACTAGGCTATGTGCTGGACGGTCCAAGGTTCAAATCCTGGTAGGGGCAAGAGATTGTTCTCTTCTGCAAATCATCCAGACTGGCTCTGGGGCCCACCCAGCCTCCTGTTCAGTGGGAACATGTGCTTTTCCCCAGGGGTGAAGCTGCCGGGGTGTGAAAGCACTGACCTCCATCTACTGCTGAGGTTAAGAATGAGTGGAGCTATACCTCTCCTTCCCCTATATTTCTTCATGGCGTGGACAGGGGAAAACTTTACCTTTACCTTTTAGTTATGTAGGTCTCAAAAGAAACTGCGGTGGTCAGGATGGATAGATGGAGGCAGTAACTTTCTCTGAAACCTTGGTAAAGCCCTACCGAATTACATTGTGTGCCACTGAAGAAGACCATGTAGTCATTACTTGTAAATGTGAATACCTCAGTGCTCATCACTCATCGCATAAGAAAGATAGTTCTGTTAGCACACAGTTCTTTATGCAGTTGAGACAGGTGTGTAAAATAAGCCAAGAAACATGTATATTAATTAAAAGTTTGTTTAACATAAATGGTGAGTTGTACTTGTGCTTACACCAATATAAAACTGAAGGCACTGACAATTTTTTCTAGGTCGAAACAAGAAACTTGGACTGTCTGGACGCAGATCTCGTGATGTTGGAATCTTGAGCACTAGTAAGCTGTACTCTTTACATGATCGGGTTTTTGCCTTCACACCACAGGTTAGTGTTGCCTCCACAATATTTTTACATACACACACATATGAATATACAGTTATCAACCGACATTACATCATAGTTCTTTCTGAGACTCGTGATGTAAGTTGAAACAGTTTCCCCTGAATATAGTGTTAAAATGGGTAGGACGTTTCCAGTCAGTCTTTTTTTCACCAAAAAAGAAGATGTATTTGTACATGTACTCACAAAAAATTTACAGAAAATATGAAATCTGACAAACAAATGGCAATTTAAGGAGGAGGCATTTCCTCTTGAACTGTTGGCTGGTCATCTGCAACATAATCTCCAGTATCCAACAATACATGTGATTATACGTGAAGCGCTGAAGATGACCTGAAGAAATCAAGCACTGCAGCCTGGCAAGACAAAGACCTCTGCTTCTCCTTTGGAATCACCTCACAGCAAGCAAGCATTCTTGTAATTCCTTGTCTGGTTGTTTCTGTATTCTGCTCGTTCATATCGATGGCCTCAAACTCCTTGATGCCAGCTTCAGTGAGTCCAAGCCCCTGAGCACTGAAATTACTGTGCTCCTCTCTCTTTAGCATCAGGCCCAGGTCCTTAGTTTCTTTAAGGGTGCTTTGCTTCCAAGTTACAAGGTATTTTGAGTGTGAGCTCCTGATCATGGGAGTTCAGATACTCAAAGACATGTTTAGCATAACATGTATGAATTCCCATGCCTGGCTTAGTATATTGGGTGTGGGGGCAAACAACATAGATGCAGAACAATGAAAGTCAAGACAACATAACTTGGGGGGATTACTGTACTAACACCCATTATCTGGGAAACTTGGGACATAAGGCTTTCAACCAGAAGGCAGCATTAAATGGTATTTAGGATTTCTGCTTCATAGTTTAGAGGTTCCAATTTTTAGTCTTGTCTCAGTTGCTTTATATCATGGTAAAAGATAAAGCTTTCCCTTTTCACGCAGTGCAGGTATATAGAGGAGGGGAAAAAAGAGGTATAGCTTCACTTGTTTTTAACCTCGGCACTAGATAGAGGTTAGTGGTTCACTAAACACCCCAGCCACTGTACTCCCTGGACAGAACCCCAGTACCCATTCAGTGGAAGGCTGGGTGGGCCACAGAGCCAGTCTGGGCAGTTTTTGAGGAGAGAAAATTTCTTACTCCTACTGGCATTTGAACCCAAGACCATCCAACCAGTAGCCTAGTTGCTATACCAACTATGTGACTCTGGCTGCACCATCTACCATCGTCATTGTATTCTGTGTCATAAGTTTCTCCAAGCGAATTCTAGGATAGTGCCATAAAATAGGACACAACTGCTTTATTCCACACCCTCTTTATTTTGTCATTCAAAATTGTTTTCCCATTTGATGCTGAGTGAATGACCTGTGCAGTTTAGAAAGCATTGTTAAGTTATCTAAGGAATGACTTTGGCATGCGAGCTTTCTTTCGTCAGTGATTTCATCTTGATTGAAGGCACAAAATAATCAGCACCCCCTGGAGGTGCTAAGCTTTGAACATTGTTAGGACCATCACTTCATTTTGCAACACAAATGCCCACAAGTTTTATTAATGTGTCTTGTGAGTTTAAATGTGCTATAAATTTTTTGAAACTCCTCTTGTATCCAACAGTTTAAAAAGTCTTAATTTCGGAATGACAGGGAATGAAAATGCTTTCATTGTTTGTCCAGATAGTGACCAAGCTCTATGCCAGATATTGTTAGGAACATCAGCTGAGTTGAGTGGTCCATATAGCATGTGAGAGTGAGGAGAATTGCAAAATTTTGTTTTTAAAGCCTGAAGGAAAGAGGCCACATTGAAGACCTGGGCATAGATAGAAGGTTTTAAAATTCATTTTAAAGAATAGGAATAAGTGTGGATTGGATTTATTTGGTTCAAGGCAGAGATCAGTGATGAGCTAGTGAGAAAAACAATGAACCTTCGGGTCACATAATATTCTGGGATTTTCTAGGTTATTTAATTGTCATTTTCGTCAAAAGGCATCTACTCCATATAGTTAATTAGTTTTTTATTTTAATGTCTCCTGAAATCTTCCTTTTAGTTGACAGACTTGACTCGTTTCTACATCGCATCTGATTACGAATTGATGATTGACATATTCAAGAGTGAATTGAATTTCCTGAAGTCTTCTTGGCAGAACATGTTAGGCCACCCACTTGTCATCATGGCAATGAAGAGCATTCATCTAGGTACATGGTGTGATGGTGTGTGCTTCCATTCATTTTTTGTTTTTATGTCTTTTATGCTTGTCTACCTGTCCTGCTGAAAGTGGCCAGGTTGGAAACAAGGTTTTTAGTTTCTTTGTGCTTGAAATACTGTTCGTGTCTCATAATCTGTATGTGCAGAGCTGTTGTGACATTTAAACATTTCTAACACATTCCAAAACAAATATTATGTTACAGGGAGAAAGAGGGATGGTATGAAAAGAGACAAGACCAATCAGAATGGTGGGTTAGATTTAATGGCAACACTATTGAGGAGTACCTTTATCTGTCTGACTTTCAGAGTTGGTACACTTCCATCCACCTGAAGACAAGCCATATCCAATCTCTGAATTGTGATATGTCTTTTTGGTGCATTCACAATTAAAAGTTCCAGTATTGAAGCATTAGTTTTGTTATATTTGCCTCTACAACCTCATGTAGCCACTCAGGAACTATTGAATGTGTTTAATGAGGTTTTATAACATAGAACTGTACTAAATATCCTTGACATGTTCCAGTTTGGTTTCAAATCAGACACATGAAGATATACTTGTTTTTCTGCTCTTATTTCAAGTGTAACTTGCAAAATGTTTGAACAGAAGTTGTACAAAAAATTAAACACAGTTTGTACTTGGTGTACTTTTTCTGTACTGGAAAGTATTGCAGTTTGCAAGATATCCTGCTGTGTTGTCCAGATAATGAGAAATATCCCATATTAGTAACAGGTCATTGTTGCGTACCTTAAGCGGTATATTATATAACTTGTCTAATTGAAACCTTATTATTAGGTAACCTAAAAATTAGATCCATTCCATCAACATTGCTTCACTTACTCGTTTTGATCACATACTTGTATTGTTGAAATAATATTACATTGTAGGTTGTGGTCTTCTGGGCTGTTACACCCTTGCAGCTGGTTGCCAATGTTCCGGAGAAACCATATTGATTAGGATGGAGGATGCAGGGTTTTACTGAAACATTGGTAACATGGTGCTGTAACTCAAAGGACCATAATCTAATTCAACACCATCATGAAAACACCAAGTGTCATGTAATGTTTTATCTCATTCCTCCCTAAACCCTAATTTCATAATGTATGTTTTGGGCATTTTTTAACATCCAAGCAGAGACAGAACTAGGGTAATGATATCAAAGTTTTATTTATTCATCAACTGATGCGCTAATGAGTTGTCTTAAAAAATAATATTAAAATTTACATTAAAACAGCTCCGACATGTTTCGGTGTTACAGTTACACCATCATCAGGGAGCGCATTAATTTGTGCTTACTAAAGTTAGTTGTTAAAATAGTCCATTAAAATAAATTACACTACATTACATTACATTAGTGCATTACCTTACATTAGTGCAAAGAAAGTGAGATGGCTCATTCTTTGTGCTTCTCATTTGATTGTATATTTTTGTGACTTTCTGGTCCCACCAGTACGTGAGCACTGCTTATTTCGCCAGGTTACGGACCTGTGCAAAGTGGCAAAGCACGTGCACTCAGAAATCCTTTCTGAGAAACTGTGCGATGAATCATATTATGCACTTGTTTACCTTCCATCTTTATTGCCTGGCCATTAAATGCCAATCTAGCTACCGATGGCTGGAGTTATTTTCATTAAAATCCCCACGCATGTACCTGTGTGGGACAGCATTGTCCCTTTCAACCTTTATTGTTCAAATGGGACTACCATGCCCTCTTCAGCCAATAAAGGTTATGGCTTATGTTGTGGTCTTGTAGGTTATGACACTATGCAGTCTGGTAGGTACCAATGTATTATGACAAATGGTACATCCGTCTTCAGTGTCTTTAAGCAGGATGTTCCCCAGAAACACTGGTATCCCCTCACCAGACCATATGGTGTCATAACCCTCAAGACCACAATGTGGATCTTTGCTACCTTGAAGACCTAACTTTTATTCTACTATTGTTATTACACAACTGAATTTATCTGTAGTCAGAAGTGTTTTTTAAACTTAACCTTATATAACAAATTATGACACTAAATTTGAATTTGGCAGAAGTTGTTGTTGTTATTTTTGTTTCTTCGTCTCATGAACTGGAGTAGTTAATGAAGAGGTTTTTCAGAATTTGCTAGTTCTGTTTCTGCCCCAGGATGTGATTAATTTATGAATTCTATATACATCTTCCTTGCACTTGTATAAAGTTGTAGGTTTTGATAAAAATTTCCACTCCTGAGAATGGCTAGTATGTTGAAACTAATGCATGGTGGATTCTTTTCCTTTGTTGCTTGTTGTCTGTCTCACCATCAAGAACAGAATACAGATCTGGAATGGTATTACACCATGAATGACATGGATCTGCTAGCCAACAATTTCAGCAGTGATCTCGCTTTCCTAACGATGAACTGGCGTTACATGCTTGGAAGACCAACTGTCACGATGATTGCTCATGCTGGTTTGATGGGTAATATTTGTTTCTAACATAATTTTAACTTTCAGAATTTCACAGATCACAAGAATGTACAAGAGCATCTGGGTGGTAGCGTTTACTGTCTGCTGTCCACTTTCTTACTGCCTTGTGAAATGATGGAAATGTAACTTACAGTATAGGAGAAAATGTTCCCATAAATAAAGGTGGTACTTAACAAAAGGCATTGGTCGTATAGTATCATGACACATTTCTGTCCACATGTAATATCCATTCTTATAATCATATCATCCTCTACAGTGTTATAGTCTTCAGGTTTGGTCACTATATGATGTGGTTGGCAGGTACCTGCCTTCCATATTGTACACTGTTACAGTCTTCAGGTTTGGATGCTGTTTGATGGTAGGTACCTGCCTTCTATACTGTACATTGCTACAGTCCTCAGGTTTGGACACTATGTGATGTGATTGGCAGGAACCTGCCTTCCATACTCTACAGGTTTGGACACTGTGTTATGTGGTTGGTAGGTACCTGCTTTCTATACTGTATAGTGCTACTGTCCTTAAGTTTGGTCAGTGTGATGTGGTTGGCAAGTACCTGCCTTTACTGTAGAGTTTTACAGTCCTGAGGTTTGGGCCCTGTGTGATGTGGTTGGTGGGTAACTGCCTTCCATACTGTACAGTGTTACAGTCTTCAGGTTTGGTCACTATGTGATGTGGTTCGTAGGTACCTGGCATCCATACTGCTTAATGTCACAACTTGAAGACCACAGCATGAATTCTTATTGCTATCGAAAGCTCAGCTTCCTGTTTTGGTATTTTTTAAGGCAGACTTTATATTTGTCCACTTTGTATTTCACTATAGCTCTGCATGTAAAAGCTTTGTGTGATAGTTAATTTAGATAAACAGACTGTGAATTCTTTACATCCAGGTTTTGAGGTAACTTAACTGGAAATTATTTTCCATGTGACTGTAATAACATCTACTAAAGAGAGTCCTCAGGATGGGAGAATAAAATCTCTTTGTCATTACCAGCATCTAAGTTTGGGATGTGTCATCCATTGTGTACCCTATCAGTAGTTATACCCAAAGTTCCAGGTTTTTGTGTGTATGGTCTGTGCGTGTGCACACGCATGCATATGTGAATGTCTGTGTTGCCTTTTAGTCCTAGGGACATCCCATAATTATGCTCAAGTATCAAACACTTTAGTTTTTGCTTCACATTGAAATTGCCTACTCCAAGATATGAAAGACCACCATTTTTGGCATTGAGTTTCAACAGGGTAGTTATCATCTGTATTGAAGTGTACCAGTGTATGTGCAGTATTAGGCTAGTTGTAATGATAATCAAGGAAGTTATTTGAAAGTTATTGCGCAGATATTACATATTTCCTTTGTATATAAAGGCTGAATTTACTGTTTTCAGATCAAGGGAAACTCCCATTAGCCCTGTTAACAACAATGAAGAAACTGAAGAGTGGATATATCAATGGAACCAGGTACTCGATATTACAGTGAACTGTAATATTTCATTTTCCTTCCTTTCATCTTATATGGATGAACAATCCATACAAAGTCATTAGGTATCGCCTGATTTGTACACTGTTGGGAATGTTCAACTGACTTGAAACGGTGGTCTGACATACTTTTTTTTTCAGTGACAAAAAGTAATGAACCATTGCAGCAAGGATTTTAAGTTTGTAATTGAAATTGGATATAAAGATATCTTGATTTATTTTTTAGGGTTACTCTGGGAAACCTCAATGATTTTCTTAGTACATCATGCATCACCAATTTAAGCTTCCTTGGTAGCCAAGAGGATGGTTTGCCAGATAGTAAGTATATAATCTTTAATATTGTTATTAATCTTTAATAATGTTATTCTGCTTTAGTATGGGTAAGTATTGTGGTCTCTCATACTAAAGAAAGAACAGAGGCTGAGAATATTCAAAAATAGGATACTGAGGGAATATCTGGAGGGAGGAAGTGACAGGAGGATGGAGCAGACTGCAAAAGTGTGGAGATCCATAATTTTTAACATTCTTCACCAAATTTTGTGAGGATGTTTAAGTAGAGTAGAATGAGATGGGTAGCACAGGTAGCATACCAGGGGGATGTGAGAAATATATACAAAATTTTAGTAAGAAGAACATGAGGTAAGAGATCACTTGGCATATCTCAGGACAAATTAGATGATAATATTAAAATTGATCTTGTATACACTCTTTTCAGTAATAATGTGGATTAGTATGCCTTGTGTGTGTGTGTGTGTGTGTGTACTTGAAATAAAGATTCTTTGCCCATATGAAAACCTTTCCCTTGGCAGCAGTTCTAGGACACCCTAGTTGAAGATTTGCAGTTTTATACTTTGAACAAAATGTACTAAAACTTGGACCGATTATTCTTCATATTAACTAACTTCATGGTGTAGCCTTTGTTGAAACGTGCTGATAATTATTCAACTGGTGAGGAAATTCCCAACTTGTAAGGACCCTGAAAGTTTGTCACTGTTTTAACAAATTCCTGCATTGATCCCCAGACAATGCAGCCAAGTCTGAAGCTCCATGTAAGAATTCATAACATGCTACATTTCATGGCAAAGGTTTGATAGCCCCTGTGCATGCAGACCACTCTTTTTGAGCTGTTTATTACTGCCTGTTTCACATATCGTCAGTCCTTCATGTTTTGATATTGCCCATATACTCTATCAGTAGTAACATGCTGAATGTGCAAGTTTAAAATATGTGGTATATAAATTGCTACTGGACCATGTGTGTTGTTGCACATTTTAATAGATGTATTTAAAATTGAATGTTTAAATTAACTTTTCCCTAGGGCTTAACCCTCAAGTGCAGATGTACTTGGAAGAACACTTACTGAAGTCACTTACGCCTCGTTCACAACTTTTGAATCGTCCAGCCGTACGTAAAGTAAGCACTGTGAAGCGCCGTATGTCAGTGAAGGGTGCCATCAAGAAGACTCGATCCATAACAGTAGAACGTAAGTATGACACTTGTTTAGATGTAGTATGAGAACTTAACTGTAGATAAAGTAATAGTACAACAATATAGCTGCTTCCATGCTAATCTTTATTCCATTCTTGTGTGATGACACTGTGTTGTGGACTTATGTCTCGGCAGTCCACAGAAATTAACCATTCTATGCTTAAACGTGAAGTGACTAAACAGGTATCTGGCAGTGCTGTATATAGTTCTGGACCATAAGGTAAAAGAAAATTGAGGTAACTTACCTTGAAAAGGGAATAAATTTCTGTATTGAAATCTTCTCAGATGAAAAGCTGCATCAGTGTTTAGTTTAAAAGACGTGTTTTGTAGACCTTCTGTCTTTATCAGTAGGGTTGATTTAGGGTAGGAGCAACGTGTAGATGAAGATGTGTATGGAGCATTGATGGAATGATACTGACGGGAAAACCAAAGTGCCCAGAGAAAGACCTGACCCAGTGCCACCTTGTGCACTACACATCTCACAAGGGCTGACCTGGGACCAAACCCCTGGCTTTGCAGTGAGAGTTCAGCATATTTAGGGACTGACCATAAGTCACTGAGTAAGCATCAGTCACTTGTATGCCTCTTGTTAGTGTCTTGCACACAACAGGAGAGCAGAGTAATTCAACAGTCCTGATTGCCGCTGCAGACCTAATTGCCTGTCACTAAACCTCTTAATGCCTGGTGGCCAATCTGTAGGCCACTGGTACTCATGCATGTTATGCCAGCAGGTGATCTATCAGCTTCCATATTAAGTGCAGTAATTGCCCTTCACATCCACGAGATTTTAGCAGCAATTGCATTATTGAATAGTGTGACTGCTTTACTCACTATGTGTCTCAGTAATTCTCTGTTTCAACAGGGTATCAGTTTTTTGCATAACCGACCCATACAGCCTGGCAGTAATATGGTTGACCTTGAGAAGTATCCCTCTTCCGTTCATCCCTTTATACCGATCAGGTTTCCTGTTGATTGTATATCAGTCAGTCACAGTGTGAAATACTACACATCGCAGAGTTGTACATACTGACACCAGAAAGTGCTTTAGTTACCACACCTTAAAGATAGAGAAAGCATGTTTTTCTGATACATGACATCATATCATCATTCAAGAAAATTAGTAGACTGAGAGGTTGACAACACAAGAGTGTTAATTTCATTTTCTTCTTGGCATTTTCTTGTTCTTGTGTGTTCTCATTCTTGTAGTCCATAACTGTTCAAATTTACAGCTTTCTGGGATATGACCTCACATTCTGTGGTAGATGTATGCCAGCATTGCAGAGAAAACTACTGTCTGTTTTTACGCAAAAGATGGAAGTGGTGGGCTGGATATTTGGAGAATTTGAGTTCAATTCCTTGTGAGGGTGAAGGTTTTTTTCTTTGTCACTGCATCCGGATAGGCACTGGGGTCTACCCAGCGTCCTGTCTAGTGGGTACCAGGGGCTCATTTCCAAAAGACAAAGCAGGTGTGGTGTGACACTGTCAACTCACCTTCATCCAGTTCTAAAAGTGAAGAAACAGTGGAGTTGTACCTCCACAACAAAGCTAATGTTGAAAGTAGGTTGAAGTGGTAATCTTTACGTTTCACTTCATGCCCAAAATCTCTCATTTCATTTACAATTCAATTTTCTGTGGTGTAATTTGAGTATTTTTTGTGCTTTATTTTACGTATTGCACTTTTTTTTTTTTTTGTGGGTATTCTTTGAAAACTCTTAAGGACTTAACTGCCTCTGTCATAGGAAAAATCAAAAGCTTCTAAATACCAGTGCCTGCTATTGTAAAGGACCAGGGGGCAGTTCCATCCACATCCCATCTCTGTTTCCATTTTCCAACTGACCATTTGCAAGAAGATATTTTCACCACCAAAGTAACTGTGCATTTCATGTCGCCTTGTGCAAATTACACGTCCAAACCATTATATCCTCTTGTGTTTTACTGTTTGAACAATATGAGATGACATGTATATCACGAACATCCTCATCATGTAGAATGCCAGACTGCATCACAGTGCAGGGTTCATGTCCTGTGAAAGACTGTTATGTATGGTGGTTCAGGTGAGAACACAGAATGTCTAAGACAAGAATGAGAATGTATTCAAGTCATGTTACTTTGTGTTTTCTCTGTCTCATCCTTTGTTTCATTCCCTTTCCTCTCTTCTGTCTCTCTTTTCAATTTCTGCCTTCTCTTTTTCTCACTCCTGTTCTCTCGTTCTCTTTGCCTTCCTTCCTTCCCTTGTTTCTTTGTTTGTTTGTTTCTTTCTTTCTTTCATTCTTTCTGTCTTCATACTTTCTTGTTTCCTTCTGTCATCTTTCATCTGTATTGCTAACTCTCCCACTCTTTTTTATGTTGTTTCTCTTTCTTTCTTTCTTTTGGTCCATACTTCATTTCTTGGATTCATTTGCTTATGTGCTGCATTAGAATGCATGGTAGTTTTGACAGCTATCATTGTATCTTGTAGCTGATATTTTGGGTATGCAAGGTGATGAGCGTTGGGAGAGACGACCCTCTACTGTTGTGATCCCATCTCATTTGACAGCCGATTCAGACGTAGGCAAGGTGTCTCCTCGGTCACCCTCACCTGAAGATGCAGTGCCATCATGGAAGCAGAGTGTGGTTCCCAGAGCAGCAAGGTGAATATTAGCAGATATCTTTAGATTGCAGTTTCTTATGCACAGTGGAATCCTAGTTTGTGATTCCTTACTTTTACAACACAAAATCTCCAGTTGCTCCTGTGTGTAAATAGAGCGTTTGGAGATATAGTGCTACTCAGTCTTAACCTCAGCACTGAATGGAGGTGAATGAATAGTGTTACACTGTGGTCACTTTACTGCTTGGGAAACTGGTTACAACTACTCAATGTGTAGGATGTTTTGTGGACTTCAAAACTGGTTTGGGCATGCTGGTGATTATTTTGTTGTTGTTGTCGTCATCATCATCATCGTTATGACAAAGATGGTGACAGTGATACAAACTACTCTGTTGTGAATTGAACCCAGGTTGTCTAGTTCTTAGTCCTCATACTGAGTGGCTCAGAGTATGTCGTCAAACCAAACAGTCATAAAACATGTTGCATTGCCCTGTTGCACTGAAACCTAGAAACTGTGATTCCAAAAGTACCACTTAACAAGCTGGTGTGTTTATGTTACTTTTAGAACTTGTCATTGTCCAAAAGCATTTGTTACTTCCTTACACACACAGACATATCCGTTTACACCGGTCACATAAATTATTGTGATACAAGATGTGATGTTGTGCCTTCTGTCAAAGGAAATACTCGTGCAGGATCAAGACTGGTTGCTGCTGGCCCTAGTAATTGTCGGAAGAAGTATGCGGCATTCAGATGTGAACGCAACACCATTTAACACTGTAATAACAGAACCCGAAGTCTCAAACACCATTAACACTGAACCTCATCAATGGACACTGTTCTGGGCCAGTTCCATCCACCTTCCATCCTCAAAACTTATCTCCCTGAGATCTGTCATACCAATTAACTAACTTTCTGGTGGCAGAACTTACAGACTCCACCATATACTAAAGTCTGCCATTTTATGTGGTCCAGAGCCAGTTCCATTCATCTCCCATCCTCACAATCTGTGTACCTAAGGATTCAATCATATACTGAAGCCTGTAATCTGATACCATCCTGATCCAATTTTATCCACCTCATATCCTCACAACAGTTTTCCCTAGCATCTTTCTTAATGTCCTTTCCTATCTCTTTCTCAGTCTTACAAGTGAATGATTTCCAAGGTATATCACAACCAATATTCTGTATGGTTTCTCTGACTCTTCCATTCTAACCATATAATGACATAACTCCTTTGGGCAGAGGCCATCTTGAGAAGCTGACAGCAGGACGGGTGGTCACTAAGTTCCGTGCCTTGTATAAAACCTGAAGGTTCATTACCATATTCACAAAAGACTACAGCTGAACCTTCTGTCAAGCTAATTAAGTCCGTGACACACTTTAACATCCTGGTGCTGTAAAATCAGTTTCAATAACATTGCCCCACCTCTACCTCCACCACTTTCCTTTATTTTATCTGATTACAATTGTGTATGCATTTTTGATCTCCCAATGTGTATTGTGTGCCAAACTCATCTCATCTTCCTTGATTTGATCTCTCTAATAGCAATCAGTGTAAAGTATGACTTATGAAGCTTGTCACTATTTAGTTTTCTCCACCCCTGTATTACTGTCTCTCTTGTACTTCCAAATGGTCTGCTCAGCAGTTTGTTCTCAGACACTGTTGGCTTGTGTTCTTCTCTTAGGATATGTTTACTTGTTTGTTTATTTGTTTGTTTAGTGATACTGTCAGTAGTGCAGACTGCACAGCATCCCACAATAGGATGACTAGTAAACAAGTGATTGGGAAGGATGTGAAAAGAAGCAGTTGGGTTGTGATTTGGGTTACTGGAATTAGTCTGGAGGGTCTGCAAGAAACCATGAGAAATTTAGTGGTGATACCCTGTTGTTGGGCCACGGTTTGGTGCTGGGGTCTCCATGATACAAAATATAAGTTCTTTTGAAATGACCTTAAGGTTATTTCAGCAGTCTTTTGTTAGATTAAAAGGCACTCATATAAAGCAGTGGTAAAAATTCTAATTTTGTTCATTTTAATAGTTCAATATTACAATGGATTGGAAGATCAAATATTCTTAATAATAGCAGTTACTTCCAGCCACATTTATTATACTGTTGTACACGAAATGTTAAGTAAATGCATGGCCAAATACAGAGAAAAAGAAGTGTTTTCTGCATCGGACTGTTGACAGTACAGATTTTTTAACAGGATGACTGCAGAGGCTGCACAGTATGCTGACACGGAAGTCGAAGAACTTCTGACTATGCTTAGAGAAAGTGAGCATCTTGAAGAGCAAGGGGACATTTTACAGTACCTTGTTGATACCCAGGGGCTTGACTTCAACACAGGTGGGTAAATAGCCTGACTTTGTATCGAAATTTAAAAACATATACAGTAATGCACAGTACAGTACCCTGTGGTGTATCTGAAGCTTATTGCTTGTGACATCTGGTACAAATTTAGTGAAGTAATAAAACAAATTGCAGTAAATTTTAATTATATAGGGGTTCTTTAAAAGTATATCTTTTTATTGCTCGTAAAGGATTAATATAAAATAATAAATTTTATAATAGGAATTGTAGAAGATGGAAAGAGTGTGACAGTAAAAGACTTGCTGAAAGTACTGTATGAGAAGGCTTGTCAGCAGAAGCTATGGGGTCTTGTCCGCCATACAGCTGGGATGCTCGGCAAGAGAGTGGAAGACTTGGCCAAAGCAGTTACAGATCTGCTTGTCCGACAGAAGCAGGTGATTGCCTTATTAACTAACTACATGTCCAGGGTTTTTCTTGAGAAGCTGATAGACACCGAACTTGACGAGAAATGTACCATCTTGAAAGGACCCCATCCTAAGCAGTCTAATTCCTGTTCACACTTTCACATTGTCTTTATCTAAGGCCCATTATCATCTTTTCTTGATATCTGTGGCCAGGTGTTCCAAGTGACTGTTCTTTTGATGTTCCTTTAAAAAAAATTTTTATAGATCTCTCAGTTGGTCCACGCATGCTACATGTCCATTAAATGTAGTTTATATTACAAAAAAGAGTTTGTAATGATACCTTAATTGCCGTTATAATTCAGTACAAGTTCTGATTCAACATATTCTATTATGACCATCATCAATGTGTTACCTCTTACACTGTATTTAAAGAGGGAAGGTAATTTGTGAATGTCTTGCATATTGAGATTTGAGTTGCTAAAATGATATTACATGATATAACATCTATAGTTCAGTAGGTAGGTACCAAGATTTGAGAGGTAGCTGCTGCCCCCATCTTCAGGGTGCAGGAGTAAGATGGAGTCAGCAGCTGTCTCTAAAACAGATACCTGTCTATGACTGTATAGTGTTATATCACAGAAGACCTGACTTTTGCTCTTGGGTACTTATATTATGTGTGAATAAGAAACAGATACTAAATATTAGTTCTGTGAGCTTAACCAAAGGCTGTGTATTTGTGTAGGTGACAGTTGGAATGCCTCCTGCCAATGAACACACTATCACTGCACCACTGCCTGAAATTGAACTGCGACAGTTGATTCATCAGGCATATGGTGATGATGAGAGCACTGCCATGTTGACACAGGTAATGTTTTGGCCAGAGGGTCAGAGAGGCATGTTATTGAACTGAATGTGTCTGTCTCTTTGATTAACAGCCCTGTTAATGAGCTCAGTATGTCTGTCGCAATGATTTACAGCCCTGTTAATGAGCTCAGTATGTCTGTCTCATTGATTAAAATCCCCATTAATTAGCTCAGTGTCTCTGATTAACATCCCAGTCAATGAGCTGAGTGAGTATGCATCATTGGACAACAACCCTGTTATGTCTGTCTCATGGGTGAACAGCATCAATGAGCTAAGTGTCTTTCTCATGGATTAATAGCCCTGTTAATGAGCTGTTTGCCTGTCTCATGGATTAACAGTCCTGTCAAAGAAAGGAATGTGCCGGTCCCAGTGGCCGCGCGGTCTAAAGTGTAGGTCTGCGGCCGCTAGCCTGCTGAGATTGTGGGTTCGAATCCCACCGGAAGCATGGATGTTTGCCTGTTGTGAGTGTTGAGTGTTGTCAGGTAGAGGTCTTTGCGATGAGCTGATCACTCGTCCAGAGGAGTCCTACCAATTGTGATGTGTCATTGTGTGTGATCTAGAAACCTCAAGAATGAGGAGGCCATGGCCCGTTGGGCTGCAGCACCACTGGAAAAAAAATCTGACAAATGTTATGGCCAAGTGGGTAGATACAATGGGCATTTAAATCCATCTCATAAAGGTTAATATATAAGTAAATCTCCGTTTCTTAATCTGAGGTTTTATTATTATTATTATTATTAATATATATATTCCAAAGTTTTACCTTTAGTATACTGTGATACTGGAATAAGAATGAAATCTTGCGTGACAGCTGGACACATGATCACAGCTCATTTGTTTTCTGGTAGGATATATTGTTGGTTACTCAAGCAAATGAGCTTGATTTTGTAGTTGTTTGGCAAGTCAAAGTCAGACTGTTAGATTTTATGACCAGTAACTGATATGTTCCAGTTAAAAATACTTTGGGCTGCAGTTCAGTTATGTCTTGTGAGGGTGGGGTATTCTATGATGTGAGACAGAGCCTTCTGTATGTTCTTGCTGTTTATAGCTCTGCATAAGTTTGACTTTAGGCTTGGTACCGGCTGCCTACTAATAAATTGCGACCAGTGAAAAGTGAGAGAGCATTATCTTCTTCACAGAAGCTGTATGCTTTCTGTGCAAGCTTTGCCTGTAGATAAGGAACCCCCAACCCTAACAGTCAAGGCCAAAGCTTTACTTCTAACAGTCTGTAGCTCAAGTCTTTGTTCTCTTTTCCAGGAGTTATTAGTCTATTTGGCAATGTTCATCAGAACAGAACCACAGCTTTTCCTGGAAATGCTGAGGCTTAGAGTTGGTTTGATTATTCAGGTAAGTGTCATTTATGTTTACAGAAATTGTCAACCAACCATAAGGTTGACATTCCAGAGGAATGCAGCAATTGGGAGGACCAAAGCATTATTGGAAATTTATGGTTGCATGTTTTTCTTTTTCAGTAAACACAAGAAATATGTAAATCATATGTTCAAAAATAAGTGGGTATGATGTAAAATATGCCTCAGACTTACCACACTGGTAACCTGTAGGCTAGAAAACTGGTGTTAGATGGTATTAAGGGTTCTTTCCAGCTACTGTGGATCTCTCATTATGGAAGCCAGTGAATTTTTCATGTTCATAATTTAAAACTTTATGTCTGAGAAACCAAATGCCACAATTGTCAAGCTAATTTCAAATGGAAAACTGCAGATTCTTGAATCATATGTTTGCCAAGGCATTTCCATACTTTACTGTTGTGTCATTTGTAATGTAAGACTCAGAATTTAGGCTTGAAATGTGTAATATACACAAATTTACAAAATTTTGTTATGGCATAATTATGACTGAGAATTTATCCGTGAAACTGTTGAGTATTTCATGATATAAGGCCTGTAGAAAATTTAGTTGCTGTATTTTTATGTAAAAGTTGCTGGATTCAAGACCAGCGTTGAACTGTGCAGTACACCTTCTGCTTCTGTGTGACAAATATATAGAAGTTGTAGGGGGGTACTGTGATGGAAGTGACCAATACAGAGCCTCACATTATGTCTCCTGGGTAAATACTTGGGAGAAGCATGCTGCCTTTATCTTCAGGGTGACCGAATTTGGTTCAGGTTGTTGATGATGATGATGATGTGATTGGGGGGAGAAATTGTGTTTTATATGTATGTGTATGCGTGCATGTGTGTGTGTGTGTGTGTGTGTGTGTTGCAAGGATTTTGATAACTCAGAGCTCTGGACATCTTAATTGCTGGAACAGATTTATAATCCTACATAGTATATGAACCCAGGAGACTATCATTTCAGCAAAACTCACTGTGAATGCCTGGAACCTTATGGAGTATATAAAGCCTGTTGAAATTTCATTCTGACATTTTCGACATTTAGCTCACTTTGATTGACTCTTACACATTATAGCACATGACAAATGCTGTGAAATCAAATTTTTACTGTATGTGCACGCTGTGAACTTGATTTGTTCTGGAGAAATAGGTTGACACCATAAGCAGTGCTGTTTTCCAGAGTTAAATTTCTTGAAGAGAGTTCTTTGCTGCAGTACTGACCGAAGCCTAGCAACCTTCCACTGCAGTTTATTGTTGCCATCTTTCCCATTTGTTACTACCAGTTTCAGCTACTGATAAACATATGTAACAACAGAAATATCCTTTTACATGTGGATTGTTTTCCTACAGTCTTCATCAGTGCTGTACCACCTATAAATGATGATGCTCTTACTATCATGTGACAGAGAGGTAGCATCAATACATTCTGAAATTTAGGCCAAAAGATGTTTCCACCACCTGATGACTCCATGTTAGTAGGTACAAGCCTGGGCTGTTTTGTGTTTTATTGTTTCTGTATTGTAGGTAATGGCCACTGAACTGTCTCGAACGTTGATCTGCACAGGTGAAGAAGCATCTGAACACTTAATAAACCTGTCTCCATTTGAAATGAAAAATTTGTTACATCATATTCTGAGCGGCAAGGAATTCGCTATTAGCAGTGGTAAGTCGCGTGCTTTTTGATGTACTGACATATAATTTATTGGAAATACAGTGAATATTGTATTATATCTCCCATATTTATTTATGGCGTATTTAACGACAGCATCAGCAGCTCAAACTAATCGCTGTGAATGGAAGGACTGATGGTGAATAGTGAATTGGGAAGGATGTGAAAGGAAGTATTCATGGCCTAAATTGAAGTGCTATTCCAGTTTTTGCCTGAAGGTACTGAAGAATAACCAGAGAAGCTTTAGGATATCTGGTCTTCCTGCTGAAGTTTTTGAACTAGGGCCAAATGCTTGTGGCCTAAATTGAAGCAGTATCCCAGTTTTTGCATGAAGGTACTGAGGAATACCATGAAGAACCTCAAGATAATTGGTCTCCCTTCAACACTTTTATTCGAAGGCCTCCTGAATACAAACCAGAAGTGCTGCCCAATCTGCTGTGACATTCAGCACTATAATTCATTAAGATATTACTGGTGGGAAGCAGAGTTACACACCTGTAGGTCTCAAATTAGCAAACAGGAGCATGCCATGTCAAATATGGAAGTCTATACCTTGTTTAATGATAGGGCACTAGAGAAATGCAGAAAGCTGAAAAGAAGTTATTCATAATTACTAACAACTAACCACTATATATCATACATGAGCAAAGAGGGGGTATATTTAAATAGGAATAGTTTTCTGGTATATATAGTTCGCACGCACACATGTTTCTGTGTGTGTGTATGTGTGCTTGCATGCATATATGTGTGTGTGTGTGTGTTTGTATGTTTAATTCTTGAAACTGTCAGTTGGTAAGATTATATAGCCTTAATGATAGATAAAGTATGAGTATGGAGCAATGGTGGATGATGCTGACAGGAGAAAATCAAAGTACACAAAGAAAAGCCTGTCCCACTGCAACATTGTCCACCTCAGGCTTTACACTGATTGGCCTTGGATCAAACCTGGGCTTCTTCAATTAGAGACTGGGGGTTAACTGTCTCTGCCATGGTATGGTGTACATATATTTAACAGATGGCACCGTGATACATTTATGTTTCAACAATTTAAGTTTCATATTTGGGCTAGAGAGATCTCTTAAGAAAACCGTTCAACCCTTCAAAGGCTAGCATTAATATACTGTCATGATGTTAATAAATTCACCATGAAGTTTAACTTGTCCCTGTTCATGCCGTGAAAGCATAGAGGCATTAGAGACCCAAAGATGTGATAATAATGTGGTGATAAGCCCAACCTCTTATGCAGGCAGTGTGAGACACCTCCCATCACATGGTAATGATTTGGTCCTGAAAGTCCAGAAAGAGTGGTCTGTCAGTTTGTCTCTAGTCCTGTTTGGACAGATTGACCACCTGGGGTGCCGTGTCTAAACTACAACGTAATGTTATGTGTACACTCGTCCAGCTAAATGTGCTGCTCTCCATAACTGTCTGCCAGTGTGTTTACTGAGTCAGGCTTGCAGCTGTGCCATCTACAGTGCCGCAGCAGTGCTGGCAATGGATTTCAGTCATACATGCCTCATTCAATTCCTAGGATAAACTTCCTTACTATCCTTGGCTGTAAAATGCTGTGAGAGCCTCGGCCTTCTTAATTATGGACGCCTTTTCTTCCCTATTGACTGTCTTGTGTCGCCATCTCTTAACCTTCATGTCCTGCAGTGCCTTCTGTACATCTTCCAGCCATCTCAATCTAGGTCTTCCCTTCTTCTTCTTCCCTCCAGTTTACTCTTAAATATTTTCATATATGTCCTTTTCTGATTCATTCTTACTACATGTCCTCTTTATTCCAATCTTTTCTTTTTAATATCTGCTACTATTTCGGGATCTTTATATAGCTCTCTCAATTCCTGATTAGTTCTTATTCTCCATATTTCTTGCTGTACCATTCTTCTTTAATCTATGTTACTATTACTTCAATTGCCCTCACTGACCATCCAAGTACCAACAAATCATCTGTATACGCTATATACTGTCTCGCCGTCTTAAAACTTGTTCCATTCATATTGATCTCATTATTCCCTATCACCTTCTCCAGTACAATATTGAACAGTGCTGTAGACATTGCTTCGCCTTTTCTCAAGCCTCTTTCTATTCCAAGTGCTTTGGTCATTCGCCCTTGGATTTTCACTTTTCCATTTGAATCTTGCAACGTCATTTTTATTAAGTTCTCTAATTTCTTTGGGATCCAAAATTCCTTTAAAGTTTTGTACGATTGTGTTGTATTTATTGAGTCATAGGCCTGCTTAATATAAATAAATAATAAGTGCAAATATACATTAAATGCTTAAAATTTTTCAAGAATACATCTTAACATAAATTATCATTTGGTGATTGTCCTTTCCTGAAACCACACTGATAATCTCCTAAAATTTCCTCTGCATAAGGGACCTTTGTCTTTGCAGATTATTAGTCAAAACTTTATAACGTACATTTAATACGGGATTCTTCTATAATTGCTACATTGCAGTTTATCATCCTTCTTATGTATGGGGCATATAATTGCAGTTTGCCAGTTCTCTGGCATGTTTTCTGATGCCCGTATACTTCTGTTAGTGCATGAATTTCTTCCTATAATTTTTCGTCTCCATACTTGATAAATTCTGCCTAGGATAGAGCCAGTAAGTGTAAATGTACTGCATGACAAGTATTTACACCATGACTTCACAGAGGGCCTAATGAAGGAGAGGGTATGTGTGTTGATACCCTAAAATGGTCATTTGTTGATAAATTCTTACACAGCATGTAACACTGGCATGGCTGTGAGCTGTTAAGGACTTAACTTTACAAATGTTAATGCTATTTTTGTGTTGTTTTCTTGTATAGTTGGACGTGGAAACTTCTCAGTGATCAGTTGTAAATCAAGTCGTGTTAGCAAGGTAAGCATGAGCCATGCCTTTAATGAAATGCTGTGCTTATATAATGTACCTGGTTCTTAAGTCTTCTGAGTGTTTTATTGTGTGACTGTGGTAAAAGTAATAATGTTTTTAGGAATTGCTGCTTTCTGTATGATCAAAATTTGATACAAGTTCTGGATTGAACTCCTCCGAGGAACTCCATGATGCAGCGTTTTTAATTAAAGTTTGCGGTTAGTAAGATGATGAAAAAATTTGCTGCTGTTATAAATCCTAACATTCATTACTGTGTTTTCAAAATGTCAGTGTTTATACCCTATTCTTAGCATGTTTAATCCCATCTCACGTCCTGTAACAACATAAATATTATTCCATTTATTCTGTCTTCTCAGAATACATCTCTTTACTTGAATATTTCTGCCAAAAATAATGTCTCATCTGTCCCATGTTTCCTATGTGCTCTGGCCATTTCATTCTCCTCAGTTTAATTACATGAACAATATTAAGTGAAAAGTACACATTATGAAGCCTTGAAAATTGTGAGTTTTCTCCACCAACCTGTCACTTTCTTTGTCTTAGGTCAACATATTTTCCTTGGCAGCTTCAGGCCATGCTAAATAATCTGCCCAAATTTCAGAACCTGTGTGATATTCAGTATGATTTTGGTTTCTTAGAGTTTGGGATTGTTAGTCCATTCTCAAGCCGCTTGCTGGCTGTCCACAACCAATTACTGAACCCAGTCACAGGTCTTTTCCATGTCTGAAGGCCTTCTCCTTTGGATGTATCACATAATCTCAGGTAACCAACCCTCACCAGAGACACATAAGTTACACTGTGTAGCCATGACTAGCTCACATTCAAAGCCTGATAATATACATTCGGTAATTGATAAAAATTACAGTATTCAGGGATGTGACGGTGTCATCTGGTAGGTACATATCAACGTTCAGAGGAACCTGCTGCTTCCATCTTGAGGGTAGAAGTGACATGTCTCCTGAAGATTGAGCCATCAAGAATGTTGGTACATATTTACCAGGTTACATAGGGTCATATTTCAGAATATGTTTATTGTAATGTTCTTTGCACTAAGCAGCCTACCTCACATCTCTCTCATTTCTTACAGAAAAGCCAGATTGGCAACCTATTGGGAGGTGATTCTGAAGGGATTGAAGATGTTGAATCTGACCGTCAAGGACAATGGCTCCGAAGACGCAGACTTGATGGAGCGCTTAACCGAGTACCTAGAGATTTCTACCCACGTGTCTGGGGAGTACTTGAAAAAGTAAGAGAAAAATCTTTTATATGTAGCATAGCAGTTGCTGGAAATTTCATAAAATAAGAATCATTGCCAGTTAAAGTTAATTTAAACAATAAACCATGACTGCTTCCTTGAAAACTCCTACTACATGTCCATGTACTGATGGCACAGAAAGAAGTCCCATGGATGGAGGCAATGATAGCTCTTGAGGGATCGCATTTTCTGCCTGTTGCACGCAGTTTGCAACATACATAAGGGTTCCATTCACGAAACTTCTCCACAACCCAAAATTTATATAAGTTGGATTTAACCCCCCCCCCCCCCACAATAAAAAACATTTTTT
>Ga0123354_10001267_pt1 | contig 30005 bp, 19 predicted proteins | sample TergutLab28metaG_2_FD_97872 | JGI IMG/M metagenome (GOLD analysis project Ga0123354, IMG submission 97872) | Labiotermes labralis P4 segment gut microbial communities from Petit-Saut dam, French Guiana - Lab288 P4 | ecosystem: Host-associated > Arthropoda: Insects > Digestive system > Gut ... | reverse complement strand
TTTTCAACACTACATTAAATAGCAAAGGATCAATTGCATCTCCTTGTCTCGGTACTTTGTTAACTTTAAATTCACAGGATAAATGTTTACCAATTTTAACTTTAGCATATATTTCACTATTTGAAATTCTGCCCAATCTAACTATTTTTTGGGGGGGGAAACCTAGTTTATGCATTTCACTCCATATTTCCTTTTTCCTTGCAATGTCATATGGTGCTTGAAAATCAATCAGTAGATGATGTACTTCTATATTTTGCTTGTCTTTCTTACTTAGTGTACCAATATCACATTTCTTTTTTTCACTTTTCCTAGTCTTCCACAACTGTTAATTTTCAATCTAATTTTGGCCGTCACTAAAAATGGTCTGATTTTATTTCAGCATCTCTCATGCTTTTCACATCACAAACATTCATGCATTGTCTCCTATCAACCAATATGTGATCTCCCTGGTTAAATATTTTGTTGTCAGTTGATCTCCAGGTGACCTGGTGAATGCTCTAATGTTGATAGCATGTTGCCACCACAGCTAAATCTCTTGCCAGTGCAAAATTTACCTTTCGTTTTTTCCATGATCATTTGTATCATTGTGAAGGCTGGATATAAATAGGACTTTTTTCCAACTTTAGTGTTGAAGTCTGCCAGTATTGTTTTTCTGTTGTAATTGGGAACTGAATCACATACCTTTTCCGAAAAGCATAAATTTCTTTTTTGGCTACTTCATCTTTTTCTTAAGTTGGGGCGTGTGTTGATATCAGTGCCAAGTTGTAATGTTTAATTTTAAACCTACCTTTACACATCCTTTAATTAATAGGTTCAGAATATAATAAATTATTCATAATATGTCTACTAATACAAACTCCTGTTCCAGATTTTTGTTTGTCATGTTTATGTCCACAATATAAAATCATGTAATTCTTGTTATCACATTTACTTTCTCTGGCCATCTTGTTTCTTGCAGACCACATGTCTGTTTTATATTTATCCATTTCTTTCACCAATTAATTCATTGCTCCTGCTTCATACGATATATTGAATATAAATTGAAAGATGAAGTACTAGATCGCACTCTGGAGAACTCACTTTGGAAGAGGCTATGGGCCTGTCATGAGACAAACTACAAAATGAATGAATGAATGTAAAGAGTTTAGCTTTCTTAGAAGTAGTGGTGGTGGTAATGAAGAGAACAATTAAGAAATAACAGTTTGAGAACTGATGGAGAACATTTTGCAAAGCAGCATAACAGGAACTGAAGGAGGTTTGCAAGAACCTGAAAATAATGACTGTAATACGTGGCAGAGTGTACAGTGTCAAGGAGGGTTAAATAAAATTTGGCTTGCTATTGTTAACTGTTGAAAGAGAAATCTAAAACTGTTAAGTAACTAAAGACAGTTTTTTCCGTAACTTTAAGCAAGTACAGTCACTAATGAGCTATTGATATTTTACCGTCAAATTTACAACCATATATGCACAATGCAATATAGCTAATTTTTGTGACAAAGTACAAAATAAATCCCCCCTTCCTTCCACCCCCTTCTACAACATCTTCAACATCTTATAATGATCCTGCAATGGTTTGGTCTCCTCAACTATATTCCCTACAGTTCAATGACCAATTTATCAATGCAGTGCTATTTTTACTATCCACCAGACACAACTATACAGACTAATTTATCCTATAACTAACCCATCCATTCAACAAACTATGCACCATGCATTTGGCGAGTGTTAATTTTTGTTATGTGTGTGTTGTTAACATAAGTGTGCAAAATGGAGAGGATATTAATTCTTAATATTTGAGAATAAGGAAATTGTAGTTGTTGATTATAAGCATATTTGTTTTGATTTATGTGATTTGACTGTATGCCAGATGCAAGATTGCATAAATTGGAAGTACCATTGTCAGATCTTAGAGAATTGTGTTTCCTACAACCTAATTATAAAAATTAAATTGTATTTAATTACAGGAGACATTAAGCAAGAGAGAAAGTTCAAAGCCATCAAGTTTAAGTGTAAGAAAAGATGAATTCTTTAAGGAAATGGAAAAAGCGAACTTTGACAAGGTAAAAATCAAATTTATGTACAAGTATTTTAGGATTACAACTCAGTGTAGCATTTCTTATGTCAAAATGTGCTAACCAGCAATGCAGTTTTGTGGTAAAGTAGGATAACTAAAAATCTTGATTTCTGTGTACTATATATAATTTGGACCAAAATGTGTTCTGGTATCATTACCCATTTTAGCTGAGTGTAGAAGAAGGTTCAGAGTCAAACCGTGAAGCAAGTAGTAGCAAACGTTCAAAAAATAACAATATTCCTAAACCTGGACATTCCAAAACTCTGCTGAGTGGCAGTTCATCTCCATCACCTCACACCATTACACTGGGGAGTGTACATGACACAGAACCACTTAAAGATGACAATCATCAGCAGGATGAGGATGATGATGATGGTATACCTCTTGAAATTCTGGAAGAGGATTTGACTTGCGTTGTTTGCAGGTAAGACAAAATTTTAATATCAAGCACCATATATTGGTGTTACAAAAAAATTATTCTCTTGTAAGTTCTTGTGTACTTGCTGTATTTTGAACACATATCCAGCCATTGCAAGTATTTCCCATAATTGTTATGGAATTTTTCCTACTATGCAAGCCACAGACCAGTAACACATTATAACTCATGGCTGTTTCTGCTGGATGATAGAACTGAAATTTGCAAGAAACCAAGTTTTCCTCTGTGCCCATACTTCCACTGCCTGTCATACAGAGTGGTTCATTCCTCCATTTGTGGCTTCATTAGACCCCGCTGTCAGTACAGACAGTGGCTTGTCATCTGGCAATTAGGTATTTCCACTGTGATGATGGGTCTGAGGAATGTGCATTCTTGTATTAAAAATGTTAAAAGTAAAACCACTGTGAAGTGTCTGTTCTCTGGCATATGATACCGTGTATTCTGGTAAAAATTTACCAGAGTTTCAGAGAAATGTACTGCTTGCGTGTTCAGGGTAGAAGATGGAGGTAGCATGTTCCACTGTAATGTTGGTAAATTTCTACCACAGTACATTGCATCACAGTCTAGAAGACTCAACCTGTGAAAACTTCTGGTCTCACACAAAGCCACTTGACTGGCCACACTGTTAACAGTAGCTGCTGAAAGAGGTGTCCCTCAACATCCAGCCCATTTAACAGCAGTGTAACAAAGCGTGGCAAAGACTTTATTTAAATTTAGTGATTTATAGAATCACATTCCAGATGTTAACCTGTCTTCACAATACATCTTATTCATATTTGTGGGGAACATGATGACTACATAAGATTTTATGTTTTTGGTGCAGTGTGTCTTCCTATTGTGGTTTTTAGGGTTATGATACTATATACTCTTGTTGGAGGATATCAGCACTTAGAGGAACATGTTGCCTTGAAGATGGATGCTGCAGTTTTCACTGAAATCTTGGCATTTATGTGCAAAGCATGTTAACTCAATCCATAAGGCCACAATCTGAATAATACTCCATAGTGTGAGGATTCTAGTGTTCCTGGATGTGACACTGTATTGCTTATGACTACACAGCAAGGTAATATCACATCCCAGAAGACTGCAATCCTGTACTATGCCACTGTAAAAACATAAAAACTCACAGCTGATTGTTCAACACCATTAGTCAAGCACACAGTGAGTTCCCATGTGCACCACTGCACTAGCTCACTAGACTGACACGTGGAATGTTCCCACAAGGTTCCTACAGCAGTGTTGCTAAACATCCAATTCTTCTGGGATGTGACACTGCATCGTTGTATGTATAGTTCTGGACATTTTGAAGGCATTACAGTTCATTGAAACATCAAGGACTATACACCCAACAACACAGAATCACATCACAGAAGAACTGAATCTTCTTCAAAATATTGTTATCATACCAATATGAATCAATACTTTCACATAGGAATTTTGGACCTCTGGTGGTACTGTTGGTATTTACCACACACCTATACCAACTTCCTGGTCATGTAATCAGTTCAGGTGAATAACTTAGTATGAGGATGGTACTGTTGGTATTTACCACACACCTATACCAACTTCCTGGTCATGTAATCAGTTCAGGTGAATAACTTAGTATGAGGATTCACAGCATTCCAGAAACATATGTTCTTTAAATTTGTATTAACTGCTTTGGTCAAACCAGATACATTTTGTTATATAAGGAAGCTGAAGATCATGTATACACTCTTTAATATTTCTTGCCTTATGAGTGAAACTTGTTGACTGGGATAGTGTAGTTGATGTAGCAACTGACTATGGGCTGGATGGTCCAGGGATTGAATCCCAGTGGGGGCAAGATTTTTAGCACCCATCCAGACTGACCATGGGGCCTCCTATACATTGAGTACCAGCTCATTCCCAGGAATGAAGGAACCAGGGCATGGCATTAACCACACACCCCATCTAATGCCAGTGTTAAAGAATGTGAAGAGTTAAACATCTGCTACTCATGTGTGCATTCATGGTGGGTTGCAGGGTGAATACCTTTTACGTTAATGAGGAAACTTCATATTTCAGAGCAAGGATTTAAAGACTTTGCTGCCTCCCAGATGAATGTTGCGTGGGATTTCATTGAAATTCATTATAAATGGAAAACTCATTTGTTTGCACAGGGGTATGGACGTTGTTGCGCGCAATCAGTTGGTGGAATGTATTGAATGCCACTCCTTGTATCATCAAGAATGCCATGATCCGCCTGTGGCTGAGGCAGATATGAATGATCCACGTTCTGCATGGTACTGTTCAAACTGCACTAAGGCTATGAGTAAAATTGTAAGTTGCATCTGTACAATTATATTTTTGACAGGTGTCTTGTTGATATAGTTTTAGTGGCAGATTTGATGCCAGTGCTGTACTGAAAATACTTAACCACCCTGATCCTAGATGTTATGTCTATGCAAGTGGTGTCACCTGAACTGTTACTTTAATTTTAAGCTTAACCTTTTACCTACTTTTGGCTAACTTTCATATTACAATTTCATTGCGGTACTAACATTAATATATGAGATCTCACCAAAAAAATAAACAAAAATCATAATGTAGTAATATTGTTGCATTTTACCTGCAGTTAAAAGTCTGTATTTGACTTGATATGATGGATTATTTAATCCGACACCTGTAGCAGTTTTCTAAGAACGTATAGTGGTGTTGCACTGATGATGTGATGATGTTTTGTTCCAAACTGTTGTGCTTATGCGTATGGTGTCTCCCAAACAGTTTCAGGAATACAGTAATGTTTTTATAAATTGTCAAAATAAAATGGTCTTGCTCATTTGCTTCAGCCCTTATTTTCTCTTCATATATGCACCCTACATAACATTTTGGTAGGACTAAATACAAAGAAACATGTACTATCTGGGTCAGTTTTGATAACTGCTTATCTCATTAAATGTTCACTCTTGATACTTGTTGTAGACAATATTTTTGTAAATCATTAAGGTAATACATTGAAACCTGTCTTAAATGGAACCTGGACAGAATGGAATCCTGTGTTTAGAGAAAAATTTTTACAGTTCTGAAAATCTTGTGTAAGGAACATTATGTAACCATGTTTAATGAATGGAAACTGACATGGAAATGGAAAGATAGGGCAATATATTGACAGAAATTATTGTTCATATTTTTACTTAATTTTGGTCCATACTATATTTTCAGCATGGCAGTACGTTTCCAGTTTTTGTAGATTTTGAGGAGTAAGAGATACAGTTATGAATTGTATAGCAGGGTAGAAGAAGAATGGGGGGGGGGAGGGGGTTTGGACTGAAGAATTTCAAAGTTTGGGGTTGAAAAGGTCAGTAAATGAAACTGTCTGTAGCACCAGTCCAGCATAAATTGGTTTACTGACAAACAACTGAATACCAATTTTTAGTTTGTAGTAGTACCAGGCATAAACAGGTGGGGAATACAGACATCACTCTTTCAGACCACAAGCTGCAGCATTCCTTAAATATTTCTGAGTTCCAACTCAAACATTGCTGGCAGAAGGTTTACCTCCAATAGAAAAGGATGACCTGCCACTGATGGTAAAATATCCAAAGGCTTTTCATTTAGTTGTAGCCATTGCCTCCAAAGAAAAGAGAAGTGGTTCATCTCAACACAGAAGTAAAAGTGACTGAAGCAAGTGAAGAGGAATTGTGGCAAAGTTTAATGTTGGGAAAGCTCAATCTGTAGGACATGTTAAAAGCCTAGACTGAAATAAGAAATAGGTGACTAAATTGTAGTAATGGTTCAATGAAATGGAAACTAAAGAAAACTGGAAATGATTAATGGCAGTGAGAATGTAAAGGAGTGGTGTGTAAATGCGCAGTTAAAAACCTTCCAGTATCTGGAGCACTGATGCAGAAACATGCACAAGAAGTGGCTAAAACAATGCGGAAAAGTGAATTCAGGGCACCTAATGGATAACTAGAAAGTTTCCGACAGAGACATCAATTTGCACTTAATGAAGTCTGTGTTGATGCTGGCAATATTTGATGAGAAACTGTAGCAGATTGGTTTGACAGACTTCGGGTGCCTGTATGAAATGGAACCTGCCTGCAAAGTAAAAAAGTGTAATTCCCCTGCGTTTCTATCATAGGCAGGTTTCACTGTATTTCAGGCATTCTATAATACATTTAAACCAGTAGCATGGTACTGACCATCTGCATCTAAACTATTCACAAGTAGACTTATATTTACAACATGAACTCCAGCTATTTAGTTCTATGCAGAGAAGCTGTATTTTGAACGTGCTGATAGACATAAACATTGAAGGGAAGAAACCCAAATGAGAGATGCCTGTGGATAAGAAGATAATATTAATATGAATCTTAAATAAGTAGGATGTGAGGATGTAGTTGGATTTACCTGGCCCAGAATAGGGTATAGTGCTAAGCTCATATTATCACAATAATTAAGTATTGGGTTCCATAAAGTATAGGAATTGTCTTGACTAGCTGAGTAGATAAAAACTATTCAAGAATTCTGCTGCATGGAGGTGGTTACACTGACATCAAAATGTAGAATCATTTTAACAGGAAAATATGTAATAATAACAACAATAACAACAACAACAATAATAATAATAGCAATAGAAAATACTTCAAAATTGATTATTATTGTTATACAAAACTCTGGTGAATGTATTTATAAGCCATATGCCATTGGTTTCCTCAGAATGTATTGGAAATGTCACTGAAACATGGCTGATATTTTAGCAGAGTGCTGGAAACAACAGTTCTGGAAAGCAGGCAACCACATCCACAGGTGCTACCCAGTCCTCATACAGTGCTGCTAACAGTGGTTCTAGTGGAAAACCTGCCTTTGCTGCAGTGACAGCAAAATCCAGCCCATCTCCTAACTTCAGTACTGCAGCAAAGGCATTTGGAGGTAGGAAGTTCACTTAAGTATGTTGTGATGTCATGGCAGAAATTACGGTATGTTGAACATGTGGATTTACAAGTTAGAAGGATGAGTAAACAACTGTGAAAATGGCCTTTTGAAGGAGAGTGCACTAGCCTGATAATTAATAGTGCATTCCAAGAATATAACATGAAATTTCACACACTGATATAAATTGTACCACATGTTAAGGACAAATGACTAGAAAGTTTCCACTGTAGGTCCGCAATGAGTTGTGTACAAATGTGTTTATGGGCTACTGGAAGTACAAAATAATGATGATAATCACAGCAACCTAAATCACCTGACTTACATTCCATAAAATTCTATGGAGACATAAAAATCCATTTTACTGAGGCCAAGGAGTACGGACCAAGGCTGAAGTCTGAGAGTCCATTCAGAACTGTTTGCAGTTATTTGAGCTATGCCTGGAGTGGATTTAAGGTTCCACTGGTCACATCTGTTATGCATAGATGTGTGTTCAAACAGGAAATGACCATGTGAGCATCTGCTGTAACTGTTATTTTTGTAATTAAAGTAAATGTAAACATATTTGCCCATAACTCATTAAGAAGTCTAAGAAGGGATACATTCAAAGAAACTTTTATCACTGTACACCCATGAACATGAATGTGATTAACCCATACTTTTAAAACATTCTGTATATTATAGATACATGTCCTTTCATAAAGGACCTCACTTTGAATTTCACTAATCCTTCAATACATGGGTCACTCAGCAAATTAATCCCCATTCAGTATTTCTCATAAAAGAAGTACTCTGAATCATAGAGGAACGGATGTAAGATGTAATAGAGCAAAATATTTAACCCATTGAGAACCTGCTTTCCATTCTGCTAGATGAGTATAAAACCAGAACTCACAAAACTATCATCTAAAATGTAAAATATAAGTCAGATACTTTGATTTGGTAGAGACTAAAATTTAAAGTGGTGCGGTATGAGTGGGTGGTTGGGTAGCGTAATCAGTACTGTGACTCACTACAGGCTGAATGGTCTGGTGATCGCATTCCAGTGGGAGCGAGATTTTCCATGCCAGCCTTGTCGTGACACCCACCCAGCTGTCTGTACTATGGGTAACAGGTCTTTCCTGGAGGTAAAGTGGCTGGTGCATGGTGCTGACCAACTGCCCTCTTGCAGTGCTGAATATGCAAATGGGTTGCAGCTATACCTCTACCTCCCATCTGTAAGGCAGGTCTCTTTTTACATTTCTTTTTATGTGATTTCGCTGTAATTTGACTTAAAAGTTTATACCACTTTTCGAATTCAAGTGTTAATGTTCAGTTTAACATGATTTGGAATAGACGCGGCTCATGTAATTCCCACTTTATCAGCATTGGCTAGTGGTTTGAAAACGAGAAACATTAATCAACATCACTTAATGCCATGTAAGTGAACGATCGGCAAAAGAAAATCACTATTGAAGTAAAATTAGATGTAATACGCCAACTTGAAGAAGGTGAATGAATTATTGACAAATGCCTTAACGTTAGTTTTGCCTAAAATAGTTTACTTACAATTCATGATAATGCTGGTAGAATTACAGGAAGTGCTAAGTCTGGAACCAAAGGGTTTGTGTAGCAAGACTACCACAGTTAATGTCAGAATGAACTGTACCAAAAACTATGGATGTCAGCGTCTTACATTATTATAGCCTTAGAAATAAATATATTGTGTACAAGAGTATTATAGTGTACAGTAATGTATATATACTGTATATACTAGTTATATACTCTACAGATCCATACAGTATGTCAACTAGTGGTATACTTATATGCTGTATAGGATGAGGTTGTCAGTCCTCTAACCCCCAGGAAATACACCATCTTAAATGGGAATTTTGTGTTCGGTTTGTACGTTTTTCAGGATCATATCCCTGGTGTAAAATGAGACCTGCCTGTATCTTAACAGTATGACTGAGGGGAACTAAGTATCCAGAGTTTAAATTTTAGAGGTGAGTTAGGGAGGATTTCTGAGGGAAGCACATAAAATTATGAATTAATACAGGATTATAAAACTTATACTGAAACATGGACTCCATTTTTGGCATAAAACTTTGACATGTCATATTAGTCAGAAGCAATATCTTTGTGTTTTCTTTTCAGAAATCTAAAGTTGGAACAGGCACAGTATCACAGTCTATGCATTATACTTTCTCTGACTTTCTAGTGAGAGCTAGAGAACTGTAATGTGACAGTTCAGTTTGTCACAAACTGAATGGAAAGAAAGTCATACAGAAAATGAATTAGTATTATTCGCACTTCACCATTTGCTGCAAGGAGCAGGGAAATACATTCTAGTTAAAGTGATGTGACACAAGACATTTTGCTTTCACCTACAACATGTTTTTTGTATGCAACATGTCAGTGAATTCTGAACACAAATTTCCAGATGTTAGAGTTACAAAAAGCCACCATATTTTAGGCAGTGAAAATGATAAACAACAGGACCTCTTTGAGGTAAAAACAAATTTTGATATTTGGTGTTTGCAATTTATTTTATCTTTCTTGGTCTGAAAACACACCTGATCTACTTTCATAATAGTCATTACAGTGTCTATTCAAAATATGTACCAGCACATGCAGGTGCTGTAATGTGCCACTTAATTAGTTGCTGACAGCATTTCCTGGCAATCATGGCATTCTAAGATTTCAAGTAAAAAAATTCTGAAACACATAAAATGGGCCAGAATTGTTTACACACTTATATATCAAATCACAGTAACAAGTGGCTTCTGTTTGCCAGACATTCTGATGCCTGATATATGGCTAGTGGACATGTACTGACATAGGAACAGTACATAATCGCAACTTTGTGCAAGGTATGAATAAGAAAACAGTGTTCTGGTCCACCTGCCAGGAACATGTTGGTAGTCACTCCAGCTTCATACCTTCTGACATAATTTTATGATGCACAAGATGTCACCTGACTTATTAAAGTCTTCTTTAAAATCAGTGTTCATAACACTGTACTGTCCCTGTATATTTTCTGCAGTTGTAATTTTTATAATAAGAGTCTGTCATTGAACCTTGCAGTTCTTTTTGAGGAGGTAGGTTTTGTGTTTTGAAGAAAATATTCAGTCAGTGCTAGGTTGAAATACATATCGGTCTCCTTGGTATGAGCGGCAGGTGGAACTGTCATGGGGAAAAATCTCTCTGTGGTCCCCTTACAGGAGTGCACCCAAGATGGAAAGTGGGGGCTGATGGGCTGCAGCCCCCACCAAATCAAAATTTTAAAACACCGAGTTTGTACACATGATGATATGTAACATTTCACATGATTTACCCTTCAGCTGAAATCAGTCGCTAAAATTGGCTGATGACACATACATTAGAATTTTGAAAAATAAAATAAAAGAACTAAGGACATCTTAGATGAAATTAAAAGAAAACCAAGAAGATTAGACATTGCAATTTAAATTAGGTGAGTGAGTCATGGAACATGTAGTTGTATTTGTATGTACATAAACACAGTTGCAAACAGTGTTATGTTACAATTATACTTATGACATTTTTATAACAAAATGTTTAATATCAACTGAACTACGAGGCTTATTCAGAAAGTAAGTACTGTTTCACTGTAAAAAAAATCGAGTAAGGTTTTGTACAAAATTTTATTGTTATCAGATTCGACATTCTTCAAACTATTTTTCCACATATTCACTGCCATTATTGAGGCACTTAGCATAGTGGGGCACAAGTTTTTGTATACCCTTCTCACAGAATGTGGCCGCCTGCGATGTTAGCTGCTTCTGCACTGCATCTTTCAGGTCATCGTTGTTGTCACATTGCTTGCCGCCCAGGAACTTCTTTAGGTGTAGGAAGAGGTGATAATTGGCGCCAAATCAGGGCTGTACAGGGGGTGGTCCATTTGTTCCCACTTAAATGAGGTGATGAGGTCTTGAGTCTGAGCAGCGGAGTGCGGCTGAGCGTTATCGTGAAGCAAAAGAATGGTGGCACTCAGCATTCCGCGCCTTTTGTTTTGAATTGCATGCCTCAGCTTCTTCAGCATTTCACAATAAACAGCAGAGTTTATTGTTGTACCTTGGGGCAAAAATTCTACCAAGAGAACACCTTGTCTGTCCCAGAATACAGTGCACATGATCTTCCTTGTTGAAAACATGTGCTTGAACTTTTTCCTTTTCAGTGAGCCAGTATGCTTCTAGTGCAATGACTGCTGTTTTGATTCAGGTGTGATATGGGACACCCATGTCTCGTCTCCTGTCACAATATGGCTCAACATGCCGCCTCCTTCCTTGTGATAGTGCATCAGGAATGTCAAAGCACATGCAACACAATGTTTTTTGTGCTCCTCTGTGAGCATCTTGGGCACCCATTGTGCACACACTTTCCGATAACCCAAATGACTACTGACATTGTCATAGAGTAGAGTCCTTGAAATCTGAGGAAAGTGAAGGGACAGGTCAGAAATTGTGAAATGTCTGTCGTCACGCGCTCTTTCGTTGACCTTACGCACCAAATCGTCATTCACGAAAGATGGACGCCCACTTCGCACCTCATTGTGCACATTCTCTCGTCCTTCATTGAATATCCGAACCCATTTCCTAACCATGCCGTCACTCATTGCATTGTCACCATACACTTGACAGATCTGGTGATGAATCTCACTCGGTAGCACATTCCTAGCATTCAAAAAACGAATTACAGACCGTATTTCACAGTCGGCGGCCCCTTCAATTGTCTTAAACATGTTTAATGCACAGGAACAAACACAAACATAACACGAATTTCATGAAATGGTGTCTCTGGCTTCTCAGTTGATAGAGGAAGTCACTGCACATGCACAAAGTGACAGTCTCGAGGATGCACGAGAGATATGCGCAGAAGGTACTTACTTTCTGAATAACCTACATATATATAGCCTCAGGCTCAGCGCCCCCCAGATGAAAAATTCTGGGTGAGCTCTTGTCCTCGTATCTTTAATGTTAACCTTTTGCCACCAGAATTTGAAGATAAGTGATGGACATTGTGCTAGTATATATATATAAAACACACACACACAAACAAACAAAAAGCCGACTGCACTCATTCGTCAAGAACATACCTGTAATTGTGGTCATTTGCATTTCCAGTCTTTTGCGGAGTACGACAGGCACTTAATTTCGGCTCCAGTGGGTTAAATAATCAGTTCATTATGTTACTATGTCAGTAAATAACACACAGATCAACCATTTAACATATTTTTCAGTTCAGAGGAGGTGATGATTTTGGATGTGAATTTAATAGCATGTTCTATTGTAGGTCTGCCTGTACCTGCTTCAAAATCTGCAAGCATCAGTTCAAAACTTACTGCTGTTCCTACGACATCTCAGAAGTGCGTAATGCCAAATATTAATATTATAAGTGCAGATAAACGGCTGCAGATAATGAAGAAAAAAGCAGCCAAAATGCAAGAGAAGAGGAAACACTCCAAATAAAAACATAATCGAATGGAAAGGATGGATTTTTCTGTGTAACATTTGTGTTAGTGTTTAAATTTGAATTCAGACTTCAGACTTGGATATTTAATTCCTGAGCATGCAAGTGTACATGGTGAAAAACTCACAACTAATGTGGTTACAATGTGGACTTTACCACATCAAGAATACATTTTAACACATTCACTTCTGTACTCTGTCTGTAAATTTGTACTTACAATTCGATAACCTTTTGTATACGTCTTTTTAAACCCCACATTTCTACTGTGGCTGGAGCACTGTTCAATTTAAATGCCCATTGCAGGACAGCGTTTTCCCTTTGGGATGAAAAAATATACATTCATTGGGAGAGCACTGTCCCACTTATCCATTAAAGGTTAATTTGAATGGGTTAAAAGTAAAGTTGTACCTAATGCTGAAAAGCAGTGGATGTGTAGTGCCATGCATTCTTAACAGTGGCATTAGACTGAGGTGAGTTCATGCCATAACTGCAGTACTCATGGTAAAAGATACCTGGAGGGCCCAAGGGCAAGTGTGGATATTGTGAAGGGGAAAATATCTTCCCTGTCAGGAATCAACTTTCAGGTGCAATGAGCAATATTTTGTTGCTTGTGACGGCTGGCAAGCCAAAGGAAACATCTACAGCGCCGTTCTTAGCCTTTTGCAGACTAAAATGAACCTACATTATACATAAAGATTCAGTTTGTGCCACACAGTGAACACACTGCACTTCAAATAAAAATACAATGAGTTGATGCTGTATAGGGAAGTAATGGCTTTTTGGTGTATCAGAGAAACAAGGAATATAAGTCCATCACATCAGGCGTATGTTTCGTTGTTCTCTAACTCCCTGAGGTTCGCATCCCAGTGCTGCAACATGTAGGAGTTTTAATACTTGTTATAAATTGTATTCTATTTAGTTCATTTTTTAATGTATATATTGATTGTCAGCATACGCACCGTATGAATAATATAAAAATCATAATCGCATTGGTGCGGAAATTAAGAGCAGAATGAACTCATTGCTTGCCACTACCATTCAGTCCAGAAACTTCTGTCTTCCTGTTTGCTATCCAAAAATATGATAATTAAAAGATATGGAACTATAATTTTGTTGTTGCATGTGAAACTTGGTCTCTCACGCTGTGAGGATTATAGGGTGCTGAGGGAAGACATTTGGGCCTCTGAGGAACAAGCTGACGGTAATGTAAAACACTGCATAATGAGGAACTTTACGATCTGCACTTCTCACCAAATATTTGGGTGATCAAATCAAGGAGAATGAGATGAGTGGCACATGTAGCATGTATGGGGAAGATGAGAGGTGCATACAAGATTTTGGTGGGGAAACTGGAGGGAAAGAGGCCACTTGGAAGACCTAAGCATAGACTGAGGGATAAAATAAAATGGATCTTCAAAGAATAGGATGAAGCATGGATTGCACTGATCTGTCAGGTTAAGGACAGGTGGCGAGCCATTGTGAACATGGTAATTAACCTTAGGTTTCCATAAATTAGGTGAATTTCTTGACCAGCTGAGGAACTGTTAGCCTCTGAAGAAGAACTCTGCTCCATGTAGTTTAGTTAGTTAATTAGTTAGAAGTATGGGCTTCCTCATTCCATAGTAAAGTACCCAAAATGCTCGGACTACGACTCCTTAACAACACAGACCTTCAGAAGCCATGAATATATTTTTAACATAAAAACAACAATGGCTTAATATTAAATAGCAAACTTAACTGATTCACAGTGCAGTAACAGTTAGAGCCAAATGTATAACCAACGAGCTACTTCATGTGCCAGCCGCTGTGGCATGTAAGCCACACAATGTGTACTGCTGTATTTGAGCATTATAGTCTTTTATGAATAAAGAAGACAGAGGCCTGCTGGTTATATTACCTAGTCACAGAGGAGTATTTATCACTGACCAGCTGGTATGTTATGCACTACTCGAATTATAGCGCTTCGTATTTTACACTTGTGAGTTATTTTTTTATTTCATTCCGACAATCAAATAGAGTTGTTCGTATTTAAATCTTTGGTGCCAAATGCATACTTAATGATTTACCAATTACATCTGCAATTAGCAAACTCCTGGACAAATCTATGACCACACATGCAACATGAAATTGAGGGGAAACTCCAGAAAGAGTGTAGATTTAGATGCCAAACCCTAGACAACAAACTCAGATGCCTAATCCAACAACAAACAAAATCCCCCCCCCACCAGAACACACTTTCCACCCAGAGTCGTGAACGTGACTGACATATCTTTTTCAGAACCTGAAATGGCCTTACTACAAAAAGGCCCCAAATACAACCTACACAGCAATCGCAATATTTGGATTCAAAACCTAGCCCTTGAGGCCTAAGCTGCCATATCACACCTCCCCCCTTCAGAATGCGAGGTGTACAGAAAACTGACAGCAGAACACATCAACACCTTACAAAAGAACAACAAACCCTCACACACACACAAAGCACACACTCCGAATCCAGGGCCATTAAGAGCATAAAAACAAAACTCAGAGATAATGAGGCTATGATCATATGGGCAGATAAAGGAAACTCGTAATTTTACCCACAGCACAATATGAATCCAAAATAGAAGAATTTTTACAAACAAACAACTTCCATACCTCAATGATTAACCCCACAAAATCCCAAGTCAGAAAAATCATAAATAACAGTATAACACTCATCCCTTCAGATACCAAACGGAAACACATAAATATGAACCCCACCGCACCATCCATCAAAAGATTAATGAAACTACACAAACCCAAACACTTGATTCAGCCAGTGGTCAATTGGAGAGGAACCCCAGCCAATAAATTAGCCCGTCTGTTTACCCAGAATATCAAACTGATGGCCTCACTACCCAACACATACAACCTAGAGAACACCAGAGACCTAATCAAGAAACTTGAAGACACCCCAATTGTGCCCTAGCCTCATTGGATGTTACAAACCATACACCAACATCCCAGTGAAAGAGACCTAAGATATTATTGCCAGTACCCTAGAGAAAAACCAAATAGAACACCAAACCAGACAAGAATTGCTAAATTGGTACAATACCATTACCAAACAGAACTACCTTTCCAACAGTGGTAAAATCCTAATTCAACAGGACAGACTGGCCATGGGTGCACCAACCTCAGGCATAATAGCCGAGTTCTTTCTACACAGCCTAGAGGACACCCACCTGACACACCTTTCAAACAAGCACAAGATTGCAAGATATTTTCCCTATGTTGACGACATTCTGATAATCTATGACTCCAACCACACAGACATTAATAACATACGTAATGACTTCAACACGATCCACCCCAACATGAAGTTTACTGCAGAAGCAGAGTCCAACAACAAGATAAAGTACCTTGACATTACAATCCACAGGACCCCCACCATTTGGGTGTCTTCCATATACAGGAAACCCACTTTCATAGACACAGTCATCCCATACTCCTCCCACCACCCAGCCCAATACAAATATGCAGCCATAAGATTCCTATACAATAGACTAAACACATACCACCTGCACAAAAATGAGTGCAAAGAAGTTGACACCATCTGCAACATTATGTTAAACAATGGTTTTCCTGTCCACACACACAAAACACCCACCCACAGACATCCCACCACCACTTCAGATGGACAGACACCGCCACACAAAAATGGGCCTCCTTTACATACACTGGCAAAGAGACTACAATTATCACAAACCTATTCAATAAAACAAAGTTGAGAATCGCACTGCAAACAAATAACACCATCCAGAAACTACTAATGCTGAAATAATGGACCCCTGACAAAATATACGCAATCCAGGGCGTACAAATTGACATGCCCGGACTGCAACAGGGCAAACTGGGAGGAGCTTCATAGAGAGGTTCAACAAGCACAAAAATGCATTTAAAACCAACAGCCACATGTTCAATTATGCCAAACACATCCTAGAACAATCACATTCATTTGGCCCCATTCATAATACAGTGCAGATCCTGCAGATCCTACAATACCTTGCCAAAGGAACCCACCTCAACAGAATAGAGAGGTACTACATTTATGCAGAATTCTCTAAAAACAACCATCTAAATTATGAACACACCATATCCCCCAACAAGATCTTTGAGGCCCTGCTAAAACCCCACCAGCCATAAAATCCCCAAACCCCCCCACCCAACAAACCCGGCCCCTTTCTGAGAGGTCGCACCACTTACTTCCACCCCAACACAGACTGTACCTCCAAACAAATGAATGCAACAGATACAAACAGTACAAAGTAAACCACATGGTAAAACACCATGCAACACCTACATAAAGAACACGGTGAGTATCTAGTGCCAACAACACAAAACACATAACAGATATTGACAGATTGAAACAATGAAACAAAACGGTGATCTGATGTAACAACGTAGTGAACCGAAACCAAAACAGTGAACAATAGCGTGACGCACAAGGAACTAAAACAGCAGTGCACAGATCCTACAGTGATATGGTGAACCGATTGGAACAACTTACAACACAACACCACCTTCACAGAAGACACCAGTTGTAAGAAGCACACTAAAAACTAAGTGTCACCACATAAGTTCCACAGTGATCAACAAATACAGTGCCAGCAGTTAATGGGATGCAATGAATAGCTATACTACCAACCAGTGACAGTGCTAAAAAAAACCGTGCATAGACTGAGTGAGACACACAATACTACACCTACAGGATACACAACATCCAAGAAGACAGACCACGATAACCTATAAATACACAGGAACCCCAGATACAAGTAAGTACTAATTTTCACATATTCTCCACATAGCGCTACACACCAATATTGCCTTAATGTGCCACTAATATTACCCCTAGGATTTCTTACACACTTGTTTTCTCCATCCACCACAGGTGATAACCCGATCCACCAAGGTCACACACAGTCCTGTCCATAGAAAACAACCCCAAAGAGGGAAGAAGGAAGCAACATGCAATTAGGCCAGATCCTTACGAAGATATTCCACGCAGCTTCCCCAGGACAGGACCCTCATTTGTTCTAAGTTTTGATATTGCATGGTTCTACCTTTATGTACTATTTAAGTGGTTCACCCACACACCCAGTGTAGGGGTACTATGTTCCAACAGGGGATTGATGTCAAGATCTCCTCATCAACACGCTGTCACACACATTATATAGAACAATCTTAATTGTTTCTAGTGAAGAAACCTGATGATGGCCACTGCTGGACGAAACATGTAGTTTTTTGGTTATTAAGAATATAACATCTAATTAGACATACATAGTTGTGTTTTTGACTACATACCCTCTTATTAGCATACACTATGTTGCAAGGTGGAGGGCTGAATTACTAGATGTCACGGCATATGTGTCAATCAATTTTGGCCACTCTTGTACAGACTTGATAGTGTTTTTCCTAGGTCTTTTGCTTTGTATGTGTGGGTTTTGTGCATGTAAGAGTTTGCACATAAAAAATAAATTGTCAGCCTTTTATTCTGTATAGTACCCCTGAAATTAATGCTGGCCAAAGACTAGTCATTACTGACTTCTTTTGCACAGAGGTCTTATGGTGGTCAGACTGCATTGTACCCTAACTCAATTATTTCAGTGCCTTGGAAGTATAACTTTTAATTACTGATGTTCAATGAGAGTGATATGATTTCTATTATAATGCAACATAAGATGTAAAGTGAATAAACATAATGTGGCATGTGACTAGTAATTTAGTCTGTGCATTGTTATTTGTAAAACACAATGTATGAGGCATATTAGAAGAGGAAATACTAAACATGGGTTTATAAAATATTGAGTAATGCTTCATTAGTGCTCTTCCTGTGTGTCTAACTGTCCTTTTCTACATAATTAATTAACATGATAAATAATAGTCTCACTGAAGATTAATTTTAACAGCTAGAAGTAGTAACTTTTGTATTAAACTTTCAACAGTATCACCAATGAGCCTGCAATATGACAATATACAACAACAGATTATGACTTAACAACTTTAACAAGTAAAATGGATGTCATAAAACCACTATATGAACAGCCTTGAACACATCATAAAAAACAATGAATGAACTTTAATTGTCTAGAAATTTTTTGCTTTTCAGAACAAATATTTGGAGATAAATGTAAGTAAATTTAATGACATGTGGAACAACAGGCAGTGTGTATAAGAAGTACAAGAAAGATGCATCGACAGAATGCTGTAAGACCATGCCTACTGCAACATGACTATATAGCATGAAGTATGGAAATTGCGTTACTGGAAATGAGATCTCATTTCCAGTAACGCAATTTGTATATTACTTTAAAATGTTCTAAAGCTAACCTGATGTTGATGTTTTGAGGTCAAAACATGTAGCTATATTGATGGTTTATAGAAAGTTGTTGTGTTTGATGGTCATTTCTTTATTTCTTTCTTTTTAGAATGAAATATCATCATACAGGTACCTAGACAAATAATGAATTACATTTAAACATTCACATATTCATAATAAACAACAGTGTAACTCCAAAATAAGACAGTGTGCTGTACAATACAAATCTGATCTGTAAGCAAATGGACAAGGAAAATGGAGTATTCATATATGGTTTAAAGTACTACATTTACAATCTACCGTGTAAAATACTGGGTGTCATCTCAACAAGCATACACACTAAACATCCAGTCAGTCTATGTGTGAGAAATTTTAATAAAATTCTACATTTGGGAAATAACAACAGAATGCTTATTCAGTCCTTATGAAGCAAAACAAAATTTGTGCAACCCATTACAATGCATTTAACCATCTGTATTAACAGGAATGTGTACACGTACAAATCATAATTAATTTACTCAACGACGTATTTTATTACTATATGTTTTAGAATAATCTGTAATTTGGACAGAAAAAGTAGCTTAATCATTGTACTCCACATAATAAATATTGTTTTTGTAGTGTCATGCAGTGGCTGCCCTACCACTCACACCATTAACTTAAAGGGTATTGCTGCCACCATTGGACGACACCATGTAGGGTTTCAGGTGTATTGCACCCTCCATCACTACAGCATCTATACATGACACATAAAGTTGATATCTAACCACTAAGGTAAAATGTACAAACAAACAATTGATGTGGGACAATATAAGTAGAAGAGGAAAGAAAGGAGAGAAAATTGAACATTTATAATGCATTGATTAAAAGCAGTTTATTGTATGGTACTGAAACCTGGAGACTCATAGAAAATAAAGCTACAGAGAAGGATGCCTTGAGGAGATCCTCTAGAATATCAAGAAAAGAAGGAATTAGAAATGTAACTATAAGACAACAAATTGGATTAGAGGAACCAATTATAAAAGAAATTAAACAGAACTAATTTACATGGCATGGCCATGTCCAAAGAATGGCAGAAGCAAGATTACCCAAAATAGCATTGAAGTGGATGCTGAAACCAAAGAGAGCATGAGGAAGACTGAAGAAAAACTGGTTGGAAGGTATAAGGATGGCCATGAACAAAAGAAACTAAATGAAGGCCAGTGGGAAGATAGGAATCAGTGGATTCTAGGCGTCGGACAACGTAGAACGACGTTTTGAAACCGACATACATACATACATACATACAATATAAATGGTACCTTAACATATGGATTAACAATTTTCTACAAAGTGGAAAGCTTGATTACCACCCATCGCTGCATATTTCCCCTCTGTTTCTGTGGCTGTCCAATTTGCAATACAATTTTAAAAAGAGCAAAAAAAAAATCACCGAGCAATTTACACACTTGATTTTGTTCTAGATCAAATAAACACGCCTACCTTGCATTTTTAAAATCAGCAGTGAAGCCCACATCTGGTAGCTTTAAAATTTTACCACTTCCTGCTCGTCTGCTCCCATCAGAGGTTCGGTAAAGAGTCTTGTCCAACTGCTGCTTCACAAAACTCCCCCACACACACATCATCATAAGTCAGCAATTACCTTTGTCACCCAGCAACAGTCTTCTGCAGTGTCAACTTGTTTGCTATTGCCATGTGAAGGGTAGAAGATCCAGCCTTCCTGTTTGCCAAGCTGAGGAAGGTACCTCAGCAGTTCACCACAATCTACTGTCAGTATATGTAACACAAAATAAATTAAAATAAAACAAAATTCTTTCTATGGAAACTACATTATACCGCAGGGAATCAAACATTTTAAAAATCCAATTGTATATTTTTACAAAATACAATTTATATGAACCTGATGATGTCAACAGCCATGCAAATTAGCAATGGTACATGTTGATGATGATTTGCATTTGGGTGTGAGTCCTTATGGTCCCGATGCACCTAGGCCTTATAAAGAGGCCCTATGTGCTCCATAATCTGATATTAGCTCAGGGGAGCCCTGTTCCTTTGTTAGAGTTCCAGGTGGTCCCCAGACCCAAACACTTAATGTCCTCTGGGTCCAAGATAAAGGAACCCAGATATGTGTTTTTTCCTCCTTCTCTCAAAACTCCCAGTAAATGAAACCCCTCCAGGTTCCCGTCTGGAGAGAGCTGCCTGTTTACAGGGCCTTTTAACATATCTATCTAATTTCTCATAAAAATTCCCCTAATTAAAAGATTTGTTTCCCCTTCTATCAAAGGCCCTAGGAAAGGAGCGTCCCTCCATGTTCCCCAAAATCGGGGCCCCCATAGAAACAGACGCCCATTTCAAGAGCTTTACTTTGCATACCCTTCAGGGTCCCCAGTAGAGGAACCCTCCCGCCAGGTTCCCCACACAGAGCTTCCTGGGAGAAAGATGTCCCATTTCTAGAGCCCTCCTTCATTCATCTTTCAAAGTCCCTGGTAAATGAGCCCCCTTCCAGGTTCCTTAACGGGGACCCTATGAAGAGAGATGCCCGTCTCCATAGCCTTCCTTTACATAACCTCCAGAGTCCCCAGTAAAGGAGCCCCCCCTCCACATACCCCTCACAGAGCTCCCTCAGAGAGAGACGCTACACTTCTAGAGCCCTCTTTATCCATCTCTCAAAGTCCCTGGTAAATGAGCCCCTTCCAGCTTCCCCAACGGGGCCCCTATGGAGAGATGACCATCTCCAGAGCCTTCCTGAGCATATCCTTCAGAGTCCCCAGTAAAGGAGCCCCTCTCCAGGTTCCCCTCACAGAGCTCCCTCAGAGAGAGACATTACACTTCTAGAGCCCTCCTTCATCCACCTTTCAAAGTCCCCAGTAAATGGGCTACCTTCCAGGTTCCCCAAACGGGGACCCCATGGAGAGAGATGGCCGTCTCCAGAGCCTTCCTTTACTTATCCCATTAGAGTAGCCCCTCCTTCAGGATCCCCTAAAAGAGCTCCATTTCCAGAGCCCTCCTTCCATAATCTCTCAAAGTTCCTAGTAGAAGGACCCCCCCCCCCAAGTTCCCCAAGGGGGCCCCTACAGAGAGAGAGACACCCATCCCCAAAACCCTCTTCAACTCATCCTGTGATATTTTATTTTCCCTCAAAGTCCTCGGTAACGGAGCCCCATCCATTTTCCCCTAACAGGGTCCCTATGGACAGAGGTACTCTGTCTCCAGAGCCAATGGATTATTCATTCGTTGATGTCTGTCAGAGTCCCCAAAAGGAACCCTCCCGTGAAAAGTGGGAAATCATAGAACTGTCCACGGAATCCCACGCAGATGGAAGACCTACATACAATGGGGTGCGGCCTGTTTCCCCAAGGGGATCGTTAATGACATTGCTATTACCACCCCAGTGCCATGCAGCCTTCAGAACGATACATTCCACCTTGGCTTGGGTAGACCAGAGCCCCATTCACCAGCATGTTGTAGCAACCCTCAACAGGGTATAACCTCCACAACTGTTATCGCCTCCCACGTGACCCAGGGTAGAGTACAAATCTGCATAACCCTGAGTTACGGACGAGGGATTTATGGGAGGCAATGTAAATGTTACTACCATAATTAATAAATAAATATTGTTGTGCTGACAAAGATCTTTTATCACTTACTTAAGGAATGACATTTATACACCTAAAAGAGGGTGACTTACAGGACACCCAAAAGTGTGGTATAGGGTTCAAGGACAGAACATACCTGAAGCCCCAACATTGCTCGTCATCATGATTTTTTAACTTTCCCAAGGAAGACTGTGTACACACAATAAAATTATTACTCATACAACTTCTGCAACTACAGCATTTAAATACTGGCCCCAATCCTGTTTTGTTTTTAAACTGATGAGATATGTGAAATATCTACATACTACATCTCAAACATAAGGAGGAATGTATTTTTCTTTTAAGTTTGCACATGAGATCGTAAATGGTCAAGGTAGAGGGGTCACTGCTGTGCCTGCCCTACTGTACTCTACATGAAACAGGACAGGCAATGTATGTACATTGTATAACATAACATTGAGGTGCATTCATGCAACCACAATTGCAGTGGAAAAGAGATAAGTATTACACATTCTGAAAGTGTATTTGTAGCCTTAGATATCCAGCATGCAATGCGCATGCACCATACTGTCACATGTGGCCTGCCCAGCTTTACAATATTCTTCCACATTATCTCATAAATGGCACAAATTTGAAAAAAGTTACTGAACATAAAATGTGTTTTTTGACTTTCTGTACAACTTTTATCTGAATCATTCCTCATTCTAAGAAGAAATGCAGGAGGTATGATCAAAAATGTATATTAGAGTTCATGTAAAGTACCCATTATTTTTGTCTGATACTAATGGAACTTAAAATATATTCATGTGTAAAACTGAATGGAAATCTGTCAAGTGGGAGCTGAGTTGTTTCATGTGGGTGGAGAGATGGACAGATATGATGAGGCTAATAATTGCTCTTCGAAATTTTGTGAATGCGCCTAAATATGGAAAAATATTTGGGGTAACTTCTAAAAATTAGTTCAGTTATGAAAAAAGGTGACACCAGGGCAAAATGCCAAAAAAAAGGCTGTTACTCCTACTGCTGACAATTCAAGAAAAAGCATCTCCAAGAATTACACTCCTTCACCAAGTGTACATGACAGTGAAGCTACCAATGTAGCCAAGGAATGTCCAGTCAGAGAAGTCATGAACACAAACTACTGACAGGCAACAGAAAACCATTCCAGAATTGTATATACAGAATCTTTGTTACAAATAATGCAAAAAATGGATGGTATTAAAATAGACAAATCTTTTTACTGTGTTTTAATACCATCACCCAAAAAAGTCAGCAATAAACAACAATTAATAGTGAAACTGGAATTCTTATGTGTTGAAGCATGTAACATTCTCTTAACCTGTATATCCTTTCAGCAATTTATACATATTTCAGACACTTATTTTCCACCCAGTTTTTTTCCTCCTCTAATCTGCCTAGTGAAAGTTCACATAATTCAAATAGTGTATTATTGCCAATGTTCATATTCTACCCCATAAATACCATAGTTTTTCAAAATGGTTCCAACATCTGCACAATTAATCTTTTCAAAGCATTCATTATAGTATTATGTCCAGTCCCCAAAAATCCACTAGTAGCAGAAGTATTCTTTTATGCCTTTGACCCTGTGAAGCAATACCACACCTTCATGATATGATTCACAACTGTCTGAACTATATTAAATATTGAAATGCAGTATCTTCTTCAGCTTCATAGCAGAAAATAAATAAATAAAAGTACATATGTATACAAAGAAAATTTTCCAATGTGACTATTAAATATTTGAGATTGTTATAAAAATAAATAAAATATTTTCTTCTTATCTTAGAATTAACCTGTACAAATGACCTTGTATCAATGACTCAATTCCAAGTGGCTGTACTTAAAATTTATTTTCGTGCCTGGCCTAGATTTCATGAGTAAAGCACACACAGCAACCATGTCAGCAAAATCCGGGATCTATAGCAGAGTGTTCCTACAAACCCAACTCCCTGCTGAAAAGAAAGCATAAAATTGACATCTTTCACCGCCCACATAAACAACCAGCAGGATTCAGCTACTGCAGTGCTGGGAAAACTGCATGTGCATGCTAAACCCTGATTGAAATGAAGGCGTATCTGCTAGATCTGTTGGACAGGATTGGTGTAAGAGTTATATTACATGACTTGCAAGTGCTAATGGTAAGAAAGGCTAGCATTGGAACTCTGTCCAAAACGCACACTGACTACAAGCATGACCCATGTCATAACTGCAAACAAAGACATCTATGCTCTGATAAAAAGAGGCCCACTTATCAAAAGTAACGTCCACAACACAATCCAGCACTAATTTTATCAAGTTATATTGAGACCATGACTGGAATTTTGTTACCCCATGTTAGGCAGAAGGTCAATGACATAACCTATTTTAGTGCACTGTTTGGTGATTTTTCCTACCTTCCACTCTTTCCTAACTCAACCTCCTGCCTCTATTTTGTCTTGGAAATCTAACACCATCCCATAACCAGTCTGGCTCAGTAGGTTGTTTTGATTAATCAGGTTTTGGACTTAGGTTCAAAATTATGGTTTCATTCATACAGGCTTGGCTACGGTGTCCTTGTTGAAGCTCTTGGGTTTTGGCTACCTTGCAGCTGATTTTTATTTTCTGTGCTAGTAGTAAGTACTGTGTTGTGTATTTCCATGTGGTATGTGGAACCTTTCTTTTTTCGTGTTTTGCTTGGTTCAGTGGGACAAGTTACTACGTCAGTGAATATGCATACACATTCATATGTGCTTGAAGTATGTATGTTAATACATAGGTACGAATGAATGTATGTATGTATGTCTGTCTGTATGTACCTATGTCCACATGTCCATATGCAGGTATGTAGGTACATGTGTACATACATATGTAAATATGCATGTATGGTAGCATGCATGTTCTGTGTGTGTATGTGGGTTTATTTCACAAAGCGAAATTGTAAGTATTTATTAATTTTCCTATTTGTGTGACAACAAACTTGTTATTTGTTAATCTGTTGCTCATATCTGATGTAAGTATGTGACCCCAGTACATGCTTTCATGTCCTGGGCTGTATATGTATCTTTGTTCAAGTCTAAAAGACAGAAAGACAGTGTCATAGATGTGAGCCCAACATCTGCCTGGTGATGGCAAAAAATAAAAAAGATTGAAGTGTTATTTCAGGTTTGCAGATGTAGGATTAATTAGAAATAATACCCAAAACAACAATGCTTACAATTTTTGTTTCCATTTCAAGCACTAGCCTAACCCTCTAAAGCCCAGTGGTTACTATACATCCTGTCAGGTTTAACATCGAAAATTGTGCATTTTTCTCCACGTGAATCTTACAATAATCAGCAGTCGCCATCTGGTTTTTTGAAACGAAGCACTGTGTTCTCTTTGAAGTATGAAGTGTATTACTCTTAACATCATTTTCAGAAATATTTGAAACATTAATGCAGAGAAGGATTTTAAAACACCTCACCAAATATAACATTAAGCACTGGACAGTATGGTTTCAGAGTAGGATTTAGGACTGATAATGCAACTTATAAACTAACAACTGAAATTTTAAATGCTATGAACAATAAACTACTAGTAGGAGGGATTTTTTTTGTGATTTAGAGAAAGTTTTGATTGTGTCAATCATGATATTCTATCGTCTAAATTGAAATTCTATGGAATCAGTGGCAAGGATTTTCAACTGTATCAATTTTATCTGGGTAACAGATATTGTAGAACAGCAATATATAATGACAGTGAGAATAGTAATAAAGTTTCAAATTGGGCTAGAGTAAGACATGGAGTCCCACAAGGTTCTACACTGGGACCTCTGCTTTTTCTTTTACATATAAATGACTTACCCAGGATTATAAATAAAACTTCAGCACCTATAATTCTTGCTGATGATACTAGTATCTTGTTTGCTCACTCAAACCCAACAGATTTTAACAAAAACATTTACATAGTTTTTATAAATTTAAATAAATGGCTAAGAGCAAACCAGTTATCTTTAAACTTTAAAAAAACAAATTATGTACACTTTACAACTAAGAGAAATATGTCAGTAAATTTAAAAATAGGCTTTAACAATAATTTTATTACCAACATCTCTTACACAAAATTCCTGGGGGTGACAATGAATAATACTTTGTCTTGGAATAATCATATTGACTTAATTATAAAAAAGTTGAGTAATGCTTGTTATATAATTAGACACGCTAAAACATACATGTCTGCTTCATCATTAAAAGTGATTTATTATGCCTTTTTTCATTCAGTTATGAACTATGGAATTATATTTTGGGGAAGCTCGTCGCATAGCTCCATAATTTTTAGAATACAAAAAAAAAGGGCAATTAGAATTATGGAAGGATGTAGGAACAGTGTTTTGTGCAGAAACTTATTTAAGAATTTACAAATTTTGCCTTTGACATCACAAAATATGTTATCTTTATTAATGTTTGTGGTTCAAAACAAAAATATTTTCCTGACAAACAATGAAAATCACAATTTAGACACTAGACAAAGAAATAGTTTACACCTTCCTCAAAAAACTTAACCATTTGCCAAAAAGGAGCTTATTATTCAGGGGTAAAAATTTTTAATAATTTACCCATAGAGATTAAGAATGTTGCTGGTAACAGTATTCCAAGCTGAACTATACAGAATAAGCATGGCCATTGACCGGATCCAAAGCCAAGGAAAGAAAACCTCTTCCTACACGATATATGTAGACTCCAAAGCAACACTACTTACCATTGCAAACAAGCACACAACTCACCCTTTAGCCACTGCCATCAGGGTGAAAGCAATTAAACTAAGAAACTCCACCTCAATAACCTTCCACTGGGTTAAAGGACATGTGGGTCTGAAAGGTAACGAGAGGGCAGACTACCTGGCCAAAACAGTTGCGAGATACAATACTACCATCGCTTACGATGAAATCCCAATCAATCGAGGAAAGGAAATACTGGAAGACCAATACACAAAAATCTGGAACACAATATATGTAAACTCTGCAAATGCCTGCCACATAAAACTATACATACCCACCATTTTCCACAGACTTTCCCTACCTCTATAGCCCAACTTCCTTCTCACTCAGTTCCTAACAAATCATGGCAGCTTCCATTCATACCTTCACAAAATGAACAAGACGCGTTCCCCTAATTGCAACTGTCCTGAATAGACCGTACAAACGGCCCACCACCTTATGCTGGAATGCAGCTTATGGTCAAAAGACTGCCCATCAGTTCTCAAATCTCTCCCCCCACCTCTGGTTCTGCAGTACCACATACACACCGTCAGCATCACAAGCTTCCTCAGATGTATCTTCCAAGCACTTCAAGAAAATGCCCGAGGAAATTAAATACGGCAACACTCCTAAAGTACCGTCCAAATACTGACCTGTACTCTAAGGAAAAATGGCAAAATGGGATCAACTGTAAACATCTCTGTAACAACCTACTGTAAACATCTCTGTAAATACCCCGTGGTATACCTAGATGGTAAAGCACGGGTTGAAATCAATAAACGCAAATATAAAAAAAAAAGGGAACAACCAACATTTTTGACTACCCTGCCTGAGCTTCAAAGTCACGCAATTTATCACATGATGGCATAGGCATCTTCCACGCTTCCCGAAGTAAGTCATTGTGCGCAGCGAAGCGTGCATGCATCTTCAGTGATTTACCTGGAAACATACATGACAGGATTATGAGACATCAGATAACTGAGAGAAATGTTAAATGGTGGAAATGACAATGTTTTTGGAGTAAAGAGAACAAAAGCTTGAGAAACAAAACAAAAGGGGTAATTTGTAAGCCTATATACTCATATCACTCTCATCATGTACTAAGACTGCTCCTTCTACCAATAAGATTCTATGGGTAGAGGAAGCACAGATTACATCTTGCATGCTCAGAATATTGCAGTCTGAGACATAATTTTAGTTTTTTAGCCTTCCTTCTTTACATTATGAGAACAGATAAACAGATAATGTCTGCAGGTCTATTGCCATTTGAAAATAGCTTTTGAATGACAGATTTTCATGAAACTTAGTAAGAACATTATACAATATGAGAATATTCCATCCCTGTAACTTAATATTGTACCATCAGTACTCCCAAAATGATAGCCATTCAAACAACTGAGTTGTGACTAATACACGCACCATTTAATGTGAGATCCTGAAGGTGTGCATCATACTGATTTTAAAAAAAATATGAAACCAGCGTTGCAGTCATTTTATTGCCCAATTTACGATGTGAGGTATGCACTAAATTTTCCAAAAAATGTTATGTCTACATAAACCACAACATACTACCAGAATATTTGTTTTCACCATACACACACTTATTTTTCACCCCACTTTACAGGTTTTCTGTACTCTTTGCTCCAGTTATTAGTTAAGTTGACATCTAAATATCTGAATTCCCTGTTTTAAAACATTATTAATTCTTGAGTATTTTCCTTTTATGAGTACAGGCCGTCCAACTTAACCTATTTTCTGGGTATCCTAAAATATATAATGACACATAAATTGCTGAAAATCATGCCCAAAAACTAGTAATGTTTTATGGCTGCCCCTTCCACACATGCGACCAAGAAAAGGAGTCTGTATTAGTCCATTCTGAAAATACTCTGCACTTGTTTCTGGAAGACCAGACACTACATTTCATCTCTGCAGGCGCAGACATGTACCTGCATCATACAGCACAGGCCTGTGGGTACTTGAAGCACCTGCTGAATACATCTAAGAAGTTCCTGTGAGTGTGTCTGGATATAATTAGGTTGTATGGGACAAATGTCCTAGGTCAAAAAAGAACCACATGGAAGTGGCAGCCCATCTGAACTGTGGGAGCAGGAGGGGAGGTAAGTCTTATGTGAGCCAACAGGAATAGGAGCAAAGAGGATATTACATCGGTAAATAGAGAATAAAAAAGCAACATATTTTATATATTCTGCCAAGTTTTGGGAATACCTGTGATTCTAATGCCAGTGAAATACAGAATATTTAATTGTGAAATCAATCATCTCGTTGTCAATGTCCATCAATATCATGGCAGCAAAACAGCATTCTCTAGTCACATATTAACCCTTTACCTGCTAATGTGGAGAATATGGTGAGCTCCGAATAATGCTAGTAGAGGACAGAGGGGATTTAACTCGGCGTTTAAAGGATTAAAGCAGCCTCACTAGACACACAGC
>Ga0123354_10001265_pt1 | contig 30039 bp, 10 predicted proteins | sample TergutLab28metaG_2_FD_97872 | JGI IMG/M metagenome (GOLD analysis project Ga0123354, IMG submission 97872) | Labiotermes labralis P4 segment gut microbial communities from Petit-Saut dam, French Guiana - Lab288 P4 | ecosystem: Host-associated > Arthropoda: Insects > Digestive system > Gut ... | reverse complement strand
CGTAGCTCTTGTACTATGTCCCACTTTTAAACCGGCTGACGTCACACAGCCCTATACTGACCCTGCTCTAACTCCTGCACTCTGTCCCACTGTTCACACGACTGACGTCACACAGCCCTATACCTACCCTGTCGTAACTCTTACTCTGTCCCACTGTTCACGCGACTGACGTCACACAGCCCTATACTGACCCTTCTGTAGCTCTTGTACTCTCTCCCACTGTTCATGCACTTACGATACAAATGCAAAGCTAGCGGAGTTTTCCAAAGCCTTGTGAGAAATATTTTTTCCTGATGATGGCCGAACATGGGCTGATACATGTCGGGAATAACATTGTCAACAGACAGGGGAATTTATGGAGCTTGGGCAGTGCAAGGAAAAGGTGTCTATTAGTTAGCGTTGTCAGTGTTTGTCTCTACATGCCTCCCCTTTACCCTCGGTGCAGACATTTTAAACTACGATTTACAAGAAGCTTCAAAGTTTCACGGCACAATTCATCATCAGATCGAAAGCTCACCTTTTGGTTTCGGGTCCCCCGTCACTCTGAAGGACACAGAGATGTCTTCGCCAAGAGCAACCGCCATGTCCAAGTCCGGTCGATTTATGAACATGGCCGGCTTTCCACCACGCACACTGCCGGGAGCTACAATCCCCACAGTTGCCGACGTGTCCACGTGACCATACACATTTGATGCTCGACACGTGTACAAACCCGCTTCCTTCTCGGTCACATCTGTCAGTACTAGGCTGTACACCCCTGACTCTTCAAACGTTCGTACATTTGGGGTCAAGAAATGAAGCGGCTCGCTGCCTTTCAGCCAGGTGACGTCCACTTTTGGGGTCCCTGTTACAGAACGTCAGAGAAATCAATCAAAACGCGGTGTTCAATGAACTGACTGCATGGAAATCGAAAGGAAGAACAAACCAACTAATGACGGAACATCATGGCAACAAACGTTGTAAAGGTCCGACCAACGAAGCAGCTAACAAACGAAAAATAAAGCAGTTAAACAGCCAAGAATAAAACAAACAAACTACATGAAATGACCAAACAAGCAATAAAGAAATAGGTCCACTGCCTAGCAAACAAACAAACTAACCAACTAACACCGTGCAGGAGGGCCCTTCTTGAGGAGCTACGAACAGTGGTTCCTTGCTAATACATTCGCCGCATTTCGCACAACCCAATAGCCCATTACCACGTTCCCAAGTGGCCACCATTTGTACCAAATGTAAGTCACACAAATCCACTGCACGATGTCTATTCCTACTACGTTAAGATCCATTTTAATACCCTCACATCTACATGTAGGTCTTCCAAGTGACCTTCTTCCTTCTCGTTTTCCCACCAAACTCTGTACATTTTCTCTTATCCGCCACAGTGCCACTGCCACATGTCCCGCACATCCCGACCTCCTCCATTCTATCCCTCTAATAACATTTAGTGATAAGCACACATTCTGAACGTTATCATTATGCTGATCTGTCCATCTTTGCTAGTTGTTAACTAACCGTCTGATCAACTGAATGCCGAACGAACTAATGAACTATGTTATCAGAAGGTTTAGTAGGCAAAGGTGTAATTATCAAACACTGAACTGATTAACGAGCCAGTCAACTAATTAAATAACCACCGTAGTACCCAGCTGTTTCGCTAATCAGCAAAAGACATAAGCAACTAACGAAAGAACCAACCAGATGTCTAACAAATATGTAACTCAATTGCGCAACTATCAGACCAAATGATGCAGTTAGCAGCCATACAGTTCTGAGATCCTCACAGCTATGTTGGTGCTGAAGATTCAAATCTTCAGGGATGTGATGCAGTGTCGGCTGGTAAATACCGACGTTTCGGAACAGCCCAGTGCCTCAGTCTTTAGTGTGAGAATCAGCATGCTGGACGTGCCAAACCACGAAGATGGCAGCAGCATACCGCTCCTAACGTTGGTAACAATTACCAATTGACACAGCGGAACATCGCAGAAGACTTGAATATTTCAAGAAACATAAAGCTAATGATCTAAGAAAGTTTACTGATTACGTCATCAATGCAGTAACGCAATGCCTAGCTACCTAACCGGCCATCTAAATAAAGAAGGAAATCAGTAATTCACGTGGAACATGTGCATGGCCTATTTAAACTGTATACTGTGAATTTGAACTTTCTGCTTTGGAACTGTCTTGAGTTGTTCGGAACTCAACAATACACAATTCTCAACAGTTCTCACCTGAGGTGCCTGAGTGTAGCCGTGCTTATACTCACGTTTCCTCGACTGTGTATTGTTACATTGCAACATTAGTTTAACAATACGCTATGTAGTATGTGGCACTTCATGGGAGGATTAGTATACAGCGCACACACAATATGCCGGGGGTAAAGCGGCCGGGGCTTGGCTTTGACGACCAACTCCCAGCAGCCGCCGAGGATAGTGAGTAGAGCTCAATTGGTAATCCTCCCATTGTGCCTGCATGGCTTGCTTACGGAGTGACCTTGACGTCCTACGCTTAACACATGTCAGCGGGAGACTTCGAAAACGACGCTTTCTTAAACAAAACAATAAACACACAGAAGACGCCAACGTCTAGAAAACTGCACAACCAAGGCAACACCAAGTGTTTCACCATCACCACTACATAATCACTTAACCACGAAAGGGAAAGTAACACCAGCATCACTCTACCACTGTGCATGTACCTACTGACACCATCACCACTATACCACTATGCATGCACCTACTGACACCAGCATCACTGTGCATGTATCTACCGATACCAGCATATCTATACCACTGCGCTTGTACCTATTGACACCAGCACCACTATACCACTGTGCATGCACCTACTGACACCAGCATCACTGTGCATGTATCTACCGACACCAGCATATCTATACCACTGCGCTTGTACCTATTGACACCAGCACCACTATACCACTGTGAATGCACCTACTGACACCAGCATCACTGTGCATGTACCTACCGACACCAGCATATCTGTACCACTGCGCTTGTACCTATTGACACCAGCACCACTATACCACTGTGCATGTACCTACTGACACCAGCATCACTGTGCACGCATCTACAGACACCAGCATCACTATACCACTGAACATGTACCTACTGACATCAGCATCACTGTGCATGTACCTACTGACATCAGCATCACTATACCACTGTGCATGTACCTACTCACACCAAAATATTTGCAGGATCTAACACCACCTTCTTGACACTTCAGTTTTGGTGACAGTCGGAAATTAACACAATGACTTCAATGTTCGGAGTCTTGCTTTTCGATGTTCATGCTACACTAATTTTTAATTTCTGCGGTATGATAGTATTTATGTTTGAACCCAAGTAGGTCTACCGTTCTAACACGAAGTAAACTTAAGCCATAACCACAATTCATTGCCGCTGCTTTCGGTGTCGCGGTAGCTATATAACGTCACACAACGTTGCCAAGTGACTCAAATTCATACGTGGTCTCACTGCTGGCCAATGGGAAGGCATTGCGTCATTGCCAGCTTTAGGGGTCTCCTAATACCACAAAAATCTGTGGTCATGATAGCAGAATTTTAATTTAACCTCTTGGGCAGTGCCAGTCACTAATCCGAAGAAGGAATATAATGACGCAGGCGTCGGTAACACCCCCAACGACCTCACCGCACTTACCTTTCACTTCAACTTGGAGAGCAGCAGTACCACCAAGCGGTACGGCGTGATCAGTGAGCACGTTGGAGATGTGGGGACGCCTGGCGTCACGAGTGACGCGAGATGTTGCTCTGGATCGCCTCGAGGTGGCAAAACTGTCACGACCTGCAGAGTGAAAGGGTCAACAAGAAAATTTAAATTTCTAATGAAAAGTAGGAGGTGTTTGAAGACAGGATGTTTGCTGAGGGCGGGATGGGAACCATGACAATGCGAGACACCATATTATTGTCTGAATATTGGAGAATGTATATAATTAGTTGAACGACTGTACATGCCACTTTATGAAGGGTCCTTGTCTTATCTGACAATTATCTTTTGTTACTTCCCGCTGCTACGCGGCCGCTCCTGTGAGCGTTCGGGTGAGAGGGCTAGGTTAGCCGACAGGAAGCAGCAGCAGCAACCGACGTAACCAACATATCTGTAAAAACACTACCTAACTGCCTGTACCCAATAACCCGAGGCCCCTCTTGTTCCACTTGCGGACAGTGCAAATAGGGCGACTGCAGTAAGTTTTGTGCACAGTGCCACTCTAACGGCGGATACACCTACACTGCAATTCTTTGGTACCTGCAAACTGAACAGTTGAAGATATCTGGTCGCTCCACACGTTGTTCTCTGCGACACAGGTGTACTGCCCACTGTCGGCGGTGCGATCAGGACTGCTAATAATTAGGCGACACACTCCGTCAGCCAGCTCGCTCTGTTGGTGCCTGTGGCTCCCCTGCAGAGGCACGCCGTCCTTCAGCCACGTGATTTTGGGCGGGGGATGACATCGCACCCGGCACTCCAGGATCAGTTCGTCATCCGAAAAGCGGTAAGAATCTGCGACATAGATCACCGGTCCTTGTTGTAGGTCGGGCCACTGTGTGTCCCACATAATACACACTGACAGAAGATCGTCAGACCAATGATACCGACACCCAAATGTTACCTTACCTTTGATGGCTCTCGTAAAGGTCGGTGGTGAAGGAGCGGGCTCGAATCCCGCGAAAACTCTCAGTGTAGCGGTGGAAGAGGCCTCGCCGTGCAGGTTACGGGCGACGCACGTGAACTCGGCAGAATCTCCCGGGGAAGCGTTCAGCACCTCGAGAGATGCTAAGCCGTCCTCACACCGAGTTCTGTAGCGACTTTCTCCGAACACCGGCAGGCCGTCCCGCAGCCACTCCACGACGGGCTCCGGGCTCCCCAGGACGCTGCAAGTCAGCTTTATACGGGAACCCTGAGCTGCCGTGCGGTCCGTCAGGCGCGTCGCAAACGTCGGCTTCTTCCTGGCGTCCCTTGGCCCGGACTGTAAGAAAATACTGTGTAAGAACGGTCTAATATTCACCGGCAGGTGTGAAGTTGTGATATTTAACTACATTGCAGTTTGGATGTTTGTGATCAGTTAGAACCGATGAAACTGTCACGAACATCGGAAAACATTTTCAACGTAAAATGTTCACATGGTTCGAAGAATTTATGAAATAATAGAAATAAAGTTATAGAATACCTAAAAAAGAATAAAACGCCAACACATTTGAACCATTAAAAACGATCTCATTTTTAAAAAGGAAAGACTGAGCTTAACTGAGAGTGAACTGCGGATGATTTGCGCAACAACTTGCCAGTCACGTGGTCTCTTCCATATTCGTCGGAGCCAGTCACGAATGGTCGAAACAATGATATTAAAATTGGTGATCACCAAAGACAGGAATTCTAAACAACCAGGTTCATGAATTTCGATACTTGACAGTACATATCGATTTGTATCGATGGAAGAAACTGCAGTGGGATTTTGAAATTCGAGTTTTTTTGCAGCGATCTTGCTGAAGGGCATTACGATCAGTCGAAACATCTATTCGACGCCTTGCAACGCCGCACACACTTGAGTCTTAAAAACAGCGAAAAAAATATTACATGACCGGAATATTAACGGTTATGACTAAATTTTATGTGTGCGAAGTGAACAGGCAGGGACAGTCACATGAAACATGGACTTCAACACAGCAAGGTGAATCTTTCGCTACTGCTCCCGCGTTATACAGAGGAAACACCCGGTGAGAATATAGGAACCACATTTCACATTCATCGAACAATCGCTTACCTCAATTCGTTATTGAACTGGGTTTCATGGTGCGGTTTTGGCTGTAGAATCTACTAGAGTAAAACATTTGTTGAAAATTCAAGTATTTTGGGGCGTGACGCCGTGTCGCTGGCCGAGTAGTGTCCGACGTTTCGAAGGACGTCAGTGTCTTCATTTCGAAAGCCAAAGGTTGAAAACAAAGACAAAGGGGTCCCTCGAAACTCACCCAACGACACGACGCCACATTCCGGAACATCTGTATCTGCAGCAACAGCACTCAGAATCCCACACCCTCACACAACAGCTGCATCAAATTGCTGGCCTCACCTCGACCTTCTCCTTGACCACGAGTCGTCTAGTTCCTTCTGTCCTCGCTAGAGTCTGCTGCTGCGAGGTAGGGGTCAGCGTGCTCGACGAGGAGCTGTAGGTTATCGTGTCGCTGCTGTCCAGTGAGTCGTCGTACTGACGCTGGCGTCCCACGGCGTTTTCCTCGGCCCATGGTCTGTCATCAAAGCTTCTCGTTTGTTGGACCGTTGTCTCAGAAATCCACTCTACTTTATTGTCGTTTTTCACGGTATCCGTTCTACTTCTGACAGTTTCCTGCTCGACATCCTCGGTATCTTGTTGACTTCTATTCCGATGTCGCACCGTGTCCTCTCTTTTCCTGCTCTCAGCATCATCTCCGGTCCCTTTAACATGCCGCTCTTCAGCACTGCCCAATGCCTTAGTCTGTACTACTTCACTGGAGTGGAGAGATTCAGCATCTTGAGTGTCATCCTCTTTATTGGCGGGTTCTACGTGTTCCTTAATTTGTCGCGATTCATTAGATTCCTTAAGATCCTCTTCCAATTCATTCTCTTGCTTCCCTTTTTCCTGGTCCTTTATCTTCATATCATTCTTCCTTTTCCCCACCGCTCTGCTTTTATATCCTTCTTTCTTCGTTTTCCCTCCGTCACACGTCTGTTCAATTTCATTTTCAGCCAATTCCTTCCCTTTACGCTCAGCTTTCTCCTGCTTCCTCGTACTACCTCTAGTACCATCTTCTGTTTTTTCAAGTTTAGGTTCTTCTAGTACTTTCTTAATACGGTCAATTTCTTCCAGTTCTTCTTTCTTACGTTTGGCTTCCTCCTGCTCTTTTATCAAACGTTCTGCTTCTTTCCGTTCCTTGTTTTTAAGTTCTGCTTCTTCCTCTTCCTTCTTTTGCCTTTCACATTCTTCTTGCTCTTTTTTCATAAGTTCCCTATCTCTTTTTTTATTCTTCTGACTTTGCTGTGTCTCCTGATCTATTTTATTAAGTCCAGCGTGGTTTAATTCCTTCTCCTTCCGTTCTTGTTTATCCACTTCTCCTGACTTTCCTTCAGTTCTCTCGCGCTTCTTTTTATCTGGAGATTCTTCTGTTAAATTATTATTTTCTGCAGTTGTCATCTCATTTTCCTTTCGTCTGGCTTCTTCCTGTTTGTTGTTGCTTTCAGCTAACTCAGGTTCCTTCTCTCTACTTTTGAATGGCTCATTATCTATCTTCGTATGTTCAGCTTCTGCTTTAAGATTAGCCTCAGCTTCATCCTGTTCCTTAATTCTATCAGATACGTTCCGTCCTTTTTCCTTCGATGCAAATTTTTCTCTTTCTTTGCTAAAATTTTCATATTCTTGCAAGCCCTCTTTCTGAAGATCAGTTTCTTTCTTCTCTTTCACTCTAATTTCATCTTCTTCTATCACATTCTTCTCGTCCAGACTTTGGTCTTTTTCGCTCGTCCTCACTGCGGCCTGTTCTTTTCCCATTTCAAATATTGCTTGTTTTCTCCTGTTGCATTCATTCTCTGTTTCCTTCTTGGAACTTTCTACTTCCCCATATTCCTTACTATGTTCTTCATATTTAACTTTTCGTTCATTGCTGCCTTCAGCTCCTGAAACTTTACTGCTAGCAATTCCTTTCTCTTCAGTCTGTGTGACTTCAGTTTCACCCTGCTCCTTTTTGTTCCATTCCATTACATTCGTTTGTATGGCCGCTTCCTTTGATATATTTTCTGCACTTTCGGAGAGTAGTCCTTCTTTCACCACTCCAAGCACCTCCACAACTGCTGTACCTTGCCCCTTCACATGACTTACGATTGCCACTTGTGGTTCATATTTTTCAGTTGCACGCTGTGGAATATTTCCCTCGAGAGGTGCCTGCTCTTGGACAACGGACTCTTTCAGCTTTCGCTCTTGCTGTGAGACTGTAGGTGACTCCGACTTTCTTGCACCGATATTACCAGCGAAAGTACCATCGTCGCTTTCCAAAGCTCGCTGTTCCTCCAAACGAATCACTCCAACAGCACCAGATTCGCTTTCCAAAGCTCGCTGCTCCTCCACATGAATCACTCCAAGAACATCAGCTTTGATTTCCATCGCTCGCTGTTCGTCCACATGAATCACTCCAAAAGCAACAGATTCGCTTTCCAACGCTCGCTGTTCCTCCACATGAATCAGGCCCAGAATATAAGCTTCGCTTTCCAAAGCTCGTTGTTCCTCCACATGAATCCCTCTCAGAACTTCAGCTTTGCTTTCTAACGCTCGCTGTTCATCCACATGGATTACTCCAAGAGCAACAGATTCGCTTTCCAAAGCTCGCTGTTCGTCCACACTAATCGCTGTAAGAACATCAGGTTTGCTTTCCAACGCTCGCTGTTCATCCTCATGAATTACTCCAACAGCAACAGATTCGCTTTCCAAAGCTCGCTGTTCGTCCACACTAATCGCTCTCAGAACATCAGCTTTGCTTTCCAACGCTCGTTGTTCATCCACATGAATTAGTCCAACAGCAACAGATTCTCTTTCCAAAGCTCGCTGTTCCTCCACACTAATCGCTCTAAGAACATCAGATTTGCTTTCCAATGCTCGCTGTTCATCCACATGAATTACTCCAACAGCAACAGATTCGCTTTCCAAAGCTCGCTGTTCCTCCACACTAATCGCTTTAAGAACATCAGCTTTGCTTTCCAACGCTCGCTGTTCCTCCACATGAATCACCCCAACAGCAACAGATTCGCTTTCCAAAGCTCGCTGTTCCTCAACACTAATCGCTTTAAGAACATCAGCTTTGCTTTCCAATGCTCGCTGTTCATCCACATGAATTACTCCAACAGCAATAGATTCGCTTTCCAAAGCTCGCTGTTCTTCCACACTAATCGCTGTAAGAACATCAGCTTTGCTTTCCAACGCTCGCTGTTCATCCACATGAATTACTCCAACAGCAACAGATTCGCTTTCCAAAGCTCGCTGTTCCTCCACACTAATCGCTCTAAGAACATCAGCTTCGCTTTCCAAAGCTCGTTGTCCCTCCATATGCATTGCTCCAAGAACATCAGCTTCGCTCTCTAACGCTCGCTGTACCTCCAGTTGAATTACTCCAAGAGCATGAGATTCGCTTTCCAACGCTCGCTGTTCCTCCACATGAATCACACCCAGAACATCAGCTTCGCTTTCCAACGTTTGCTGTTCCAGCACATGAATCACTCCTACACCAGATTTGCTTTCCAACGCTCGCTGTTCCTCCACATCAATCACCCCAACAGCAACAGATAAGCCTTCCAAAGCTCGCTGTTCCTCCACACTAATCGCTTTAAGTACATCGGCTTTGCTTTCCAACGCTCGCTGTTCTTCCATATGAATCACATCAACAGCACCAGATTCGCGCTCCAACGTTCGCTGTTCCTCCACACGAATCACTCCAACACCAGATTCGGTTTCCAACGCTCCTTGCTCCTCCACACGAAATACTCTAAGAACATCAGCTTCGCTCTCCAACGCTCGCTGTTCTTCTACGTGAATAACTGCAACAGAACCAGATTCGCTTTCCAACGCTCGCTGTTCCTCCACATGAATTGCTTCAAGAACATCAGCTTTGCTTTTCAACGCTCTCTGTTCATCCATATGAATCACCCCAACAGCACCAGATTCGCTTTCCAACGCTCTCTGTTCTTCCACATGAATCACTCCAACAGCACCAGATTCTCTTTCCAACGCTCGGTTTTCATCAACACGAATCAGTCCAAGAACATCAGGTTTACTTTCCAGCGCTCGCTGTTCTTCAACTTGAATCACTCCAACAGAACCAGATTCGCTTTCCAACGCTCGCTTTTCCTCCATATGAATCACACCCGGAACATCAGCTTCTCTTTCCAACGCTCGCTGTTCAACAACATGAACCACTCCAAAAGCACCAGATTCGCTCTCCAAAGCTCGTTTTTCTTCCACACGCATCACTCCAAGAATATCAGCTTCGCTTTCCAACGCTCGCTGTTCTTCCACATTAATTACTCCAATAACATCAGTTTTGCTTTCCAACGCTCGCTGTTCCTCCATATGAATCAGTGTAACAACACCCGATTCGGTTTCCAACGCTCCCTGTTCTTCAACGTGAATCACTCCAAGAACATCAGCTTCTCTCTCCAACGGTCTCTCTTTTTCCACATGAATCACTCTAAGAGAACCAGAGTCGCTTTCCAACGCTCCTTGTTCCTCCACATGAAATGCTCCAAAAACATCAGCTTTGCTTTCCAAAGGTCGTTGTTCCTCCACATGAATCACTCCCACAGCATCAGATTCGCTTTCCAACGCTCGCTGTACCTCCACGTGAATCATTTCAACAGCACCAGATTCCCTTTCAGACGCGCGATGTTCTTCCACACCAATCACTCCAAGAACATCAGCTTCGCTTTCCAACGCTCGCTGTTCCTCCACATGAATCACTCCAACACCAGATTCGCTTTCCATCGCTCTCTGCTCCTCCACATGAATCACTCCAAGAACATCATCTTCGCTTTCCAACGCTCGCTGTTCTTCCACGCGAATAACTGCAACAGAACCCGTTTCGCTTTCCAACGCTCGCTGTTCCTCCACGTGAATTGCTCCAAGAACATCAGCTTTGCTTTCCAACGCTCGCTGTTTCTCCACATGAATCACTCCAACCGCACCAGATTCGCTTTCCAACGCTCGCTGTTCCTCCACATGAATCACTCCAACAGCACCAGATTCGCTCTGCGACGCTCGATGTTCCTCCACCTGTATGACTCCCACAGCACCAGATTCGCTTTCCAATGCTCTCTGTTCCTCCACATTAATCACTCCAACAACACCAGATTCGCTTTGCAATGCTCTCTGTTCATCCATATGAATCACTCCAACCGCACCATATTCGCTTCCCAACGCTGTCTGTTCCTCCACATGAATCTCTCCAACAGCACATGAATCGCTTTCAAAGGCTCTCTGTTCCTCCACACGAATCACTCCAACAGCACTAGATTCGTTTTCAGACGGTCGATGTTCCTCCACACCAATCATTCCAAGAACATCAGCTTTGCTTTCCAAAGCTCGCTGTTCTTCCACATGAATCACTTGAAGGACATCAGCTTCGCCCTCCAACGCTCGCTTTTCTTGCACATGAATCACTCCAAGAACATCAGTTTCGCTCTCCAACGCTCGCTGTTCCTCCACTCCAATCAGTCCAAGAACATCAGCTTCGCCTTCCAACGCTCGCTTTTCTTGCACATGAATCACTCCAAGAACATCAGCTTCGCCCTCCAACGCTCGCTTTTCTTGCACATGAATCACTCCAAGAACATCAGTTTCGCTCTCCAACGCTCGCTGTTCCTCCACGCCAATCACTCCAAGAACATCAGCTTCGCTCTCCAACGCTCGCTGTTCCTCCCCATGAATCCCTTCAAGAACACCAGATTGGCTTTTCAACGCTTGCTGTTCCTCAACATGAATCACTCCACGAACCTCAGCTCCGCCTTCCGACGATCGCTGTTCCTCCACATGAACTGCTTCAAGAGCACCACCAGATTGGGTTTCCAACGCTTGGTGTTCCTTCACCTGAATCACTTCAAAAACATTAGCTACGCGTTTCAAATCCTGCTGTTCCTCTACGTATATTACACTAACATCTTGAGGAACACCATCCGAGCTTATAAATGTTCTTGATTCACACACGTTTGTGGCATCAGACAAAGGCCCTTCAAGCAATTCCTGCTGTTCTATCATCACAATTCCCTTCTGTAATTCTTGGAGAGGCGTAGCTAGCTCTCTTAATAGAGACAGGTTTCCCTTTTCGGTAACCAAAAATTCAGCAGTTTCTAAAACTGCCTGATTTTCTATCAGTGCAATGTTTCTTTGTATTTCAAGGATGGGCTGAGCCAATTTTCTCAACAACGAAAGACTTTCCATTTGGATTTCTCCAGCATCAGCCTCAAGCGTAACTTGTTGCTCCACTTGTAACAAGGCTCTCTGCAGTTCTTCGACAGGCTGCGCAAGTTTCATTAATACTGACACGTCTTCATTTTCTGACAGATCCTCGCAATGTTCCACGGGAACTTGCTGTTGGAAAACAGCTATTCTTTCAAGCAATTCTTGTATGGGTTTTGCCAATGTTTGCAACGTCGCAACATCAGTTTTCTCAGACATTGTTTCTGCCCCACCTTCGTAAACCGCGCACTCATGTATCACAGCTAAGTCTCTGTGGATTTCTTGAATAGATTCAGCTAGGGCTTGCAGAAAGGAGAACGCAGATTTCTCCGTAAGAGACTCTCCTGTTGTTTCAAGCTCAATTTGCTGTTGTATTTCTGCTATGCCTTTCTCCAGCTCCTCCAAAGGCTGCGCCAAAGTATGTAGCAGAGTCATGCTCGTTCTTTCTGACATTTCTTCTCCTTCTGCTTCCAGTAAGTCTTGTTGTTGTATCAGAGCAATTGTTGTCTGAATTTCATGGATGGGCTGTGCTACAGTTTTCAAAACCGACAAATGTAATTCAGGTAAAAATTCATCTTTCGCTTCAAGTGCCATTTGTTGCTCGATTTGAACAAGATTTTGCTGCAATTCGAATAACGCTCTTGGGAGTTCTTTTAAAGCCGATACACTTGTTACGTTTGTAATGGGCTGGACATGTGCTTCAAATATCACCTGCTGTTCAATTACTGCAATGCTCTTTTGTATTTGTTCGATGGGCTTTGCCAGTGTTTTAAGGAGCGACAGATCTGCTTTTTCAGACAACGGCTCTTCCTTGGCTTCCATTACGAATTGCTCCTCTATTTGAAGCAAACCACGCTGCAACTCGTATAAAGGTTGCGCCAGTGTTTTAAGAATAGACACTGAACTCTTATCAGACATTTCGGCCTCTCTGGTTTCTAGAGCAACTTGGTGCTGTATAAATGCAATGCATCTTTCAAGATCTTGGATCGGATGTGCCAAGGTTTCAAGTATAGAAGTTCCGGCTTCTTCAGACATGGATCTCTCACCTTCTTCGAGAAAGACTTGTTGTTCAACCATAACTAAGGTCTTGTGCAGTTCTTCCAAAGGATTTGCCATTGTTTCAAGTACAGACGTGCCAATTTTTTCTGACAGCTGTTCCTCATTTGGTTCGAGGAGTACTTGATGTTCGATCAGAGCCAAGGTCTTCTGTAGTTCATGAATCGGATTGGCTAGTGTCCTTAAAATCGATATTTCCGACCTGTTCAAGACGGTTACGTCTGGGGCTTCCAACACAACATGCTCTTGTATTTGAGCTAAGGCTTCGTGAATTTCTTGTACCGGCTGTGCAATAGCTTGCACCATTGAGAGAGCTGTCACTGGTTTATCACCAGATTCTAGCAAGGCATTCTGTTCTATTAACGCGAGTCCCCTCTGCAATTCCCACACGGGAGTGGCGAATGTCAGCAAGAATATATCACCTGGATGTTCAGCCGCTTTCTCTAGCAAAATTTGGTGCTGTACCTGTCCGAGATTTTTCTGAAGCTCCTTCAGAGTTTGTGCTGCAGACTCCAAGAATGAAGCAGCGTCTTTCTCAGATAAGGATTTCTCTGAACCTTCAGAGACTGCCTGCTCCTTCATGACAACTATGCCACTGTGTATTTCTTCAATTGAAGTGGCAAGGGTCTGAAGAACACTCACATTTGCCTTCTGCGGGCAGTGCTCTACCGACGTCTCCATTGCAGTATGTCTTAGGACCATCTTTAAACCATCCTGCAAATCTTGAAAAGGATGAGTTAGTGCCTGAAACACTGCAGCTGTCTCCGTTGATTGGACAGCCAGACGTTGCATCATTGCAACGGTTTGCTGCAGCGCTTTAATGGGGCGAGCTAACGTCTGAACGGTGCAACGACCGACTTCCTCTTGATCGAATTTTGAACCCGGCTCACTTATTACTACTTGTTCCACTTTAGATAGCCCTGTGGTCAGTTCTTGCATCGGTTTGGCAATAGCGTCTAAACAAAGAATGAATGTTCTGTCTGAAATTGGTCTGTCACCGGTTTCGAAAATATGATTTTCTACCTGAACCAACTGCTTAGGAATTTCCGCCAAAGGCTTGGCTAGTATTTGTAAGTCCGTAATGCCCATAAATTCACTACGCTTCGTCGTTGTTTCACAAGAAAGGAGGGTTTCGATTGTGGATATTCTGCTGTGTAGTTCTTGTGCAGATTGACTTACTTTCTCCACGGCTGCTAGGCTTGAAACCTTCTCGAATATAAGAGCTTCCTCTAGAATCATGATATTCTGCTCTTCTACCACTGATAATGCTCGCTGCAGTCCCTGCAAAGGTTGAGCTAACGTTTCCAATATAGTAAACCCCTTCCTTTCAGTTGCATTAACATGCCATGCAGCTTTCTGATTTATTGCACTGATCTCTCTCTGCAGTTCCAGGATAGGTTCCACCAACAATCCTGCAGCTTTATGCACTAGGGGCTTCACGTCCTGTTTCAAAGCGAAGTGTTCTATCAGTAACAGCTCTCTCTGCAATTCTCGCAGTGGCCGTAACAAACCGCTCAGCGCGTATAAGCTGGACGATTCTGACGCCAACTCTTCTTCTGATTCAAACTGGATCTTCTGTTCCATAAAGTTTATCTCCTTCTGCAGCTCCTTTAATGGCTCTGTAAGTGCTCCTAGCTTTGTGACACTAAGTTTCCTTGGATCTTTCATCGCTTCCGCAAGTATCTGCTTTTCTGTTGCTCCAACACCACGCAGCAATGCCTCGAAACCTTCTGTCATGCTCTCTAAAATCAACAGACTCGCTTCTTTAGGTGCCACGAGTGTAATGGCCAATTTTAATCCCTGCAGAGGCTGAAGTAATGATTCAATGGCTGATAGACCACAAGATTCAGGTGCTGCTTCGGTCACCTGCCTTGCAACAGCAACAATACCGTCTTGCAATTCCTTAATTGGACACAGTAACGTTTCGATATATTTATTAGTTTCTGGCTCGGTTTCCTTCTTTGTAACAAGGTCTCGTTCTACTGCACTTAATTCTTTCTGCAACATTTCCAAGGGGCCTACAACAGATTCCAGAGCATTGCTTGGACGACGTTCAGGTACGAACTTATTACCTTCGTCCAACAACACCCTCTGCACTGCCCCAACCAATCCTTGTCTAATTTGTAAGAGTGGCTGAGCCAACCCTTCGAGCATTGATATTGCTTTTATTGCTCCTTCGTCTTGGTTTTCTGACGTATGTTGTTGGTTTACTTTCACAATTGCCTCTCGCAAATTTTCAAGGTAAAGCATTACAGCTTTAGCAGTAGAGAGGGAATTCAAGTTTGCTGTTTGCTTTGGTGTTACCTTCAGAACAGCTTCTTGTTCAATTTTAACCAAAGATTCTGTGAATTCGTTTAGATTTTTATCAAAGCCTTCCAGAAGTTTAAACTTACTAACACTGGATTCTGAACTCACAATGCCTCGCAGAGCATCAATGTTGCGTTTCAGCTTCCTTATAGGCATTACCACGGACTGAACTGTGACAACATGTGCGCTCTGCGATGTCAAGTTCTTGGTTGCACCCGCGGTTATTCGTTCTTCTATTTGGGTTAGCTGACTGTGGAGTCCAGGAAGGAGTCCCATAAACTTGTCAAGGCGCTGGTCTATTTCTGCAGTAGTCAACATGGGCTGTCCCATTGACTTAAATTCGCTTATCTCCAAAATATTTAGGCACAATGGTATCTCCCTTAATGGCTGAGCCAATGAAGTCACAGCCTCTAGTTCGTCTATGTCGTGAACAATCACCGTACCTGATATTTCCTGCAAAGTGCTCATACCACGTACTATCTCGATGGCATGTTGCAAAATTTGCAACGTTATCTTCAGCCTTTCTAATACACAGATATTTCCCGGCAGTGTTCTGGCTGGTTTAGTTTCAATCAAAAACGCTTCTCCAATTTGTGATAATCCTGTTTGTAACGCATCAACCGGTGAAGCGAGTAATTGCAGTGCCTTCTTGCTGGGTGGATCTCTTATTGGCGTAGTCCCCATTTCCATAGATGTCAGCTGTTCTAGAGCTTCCAGACCTTCCTGCAGTTCCTGGATAGGAGGTGTAAATGTCTCCATGACAGCCTGACCTACAGAAGCTATTTCTCCCTCCAGCAGAGATTGTTGTTGTACCTCCGCCAGGCCTCGTCGCAATTCGTGTAAAGGATGACTTAGGGTTGCCAGAATGGCAGCACTATCTATATGTGAGGTGGCGTCTCCTGCATCTTCATATGCAATGTGCTGTCGAAGTACAGCAATTCCTGTCTGCAGTTCATGAATAGACTGAGAAATCGTTTGTAGGGAGCTCTGTATGTAATGTTGTGGCAGTTCGTCCTCTCTGGATCCAAAAGTGCCTTTAAGTGTGCTGTCGGCGAACTGCAGCGTGCTAGCAGTATCCTGCTGCAGCTGCTCTACAGGATGCGCCACAATGTCCACTAACGGAACACTTGCTTTCTCACGCATACGTTCTTCTCGAACTTCCACGTCTAGTTGCTTTTCCACTGAATCTGAACTTCTGTGTAATTCTTGTGTCTGTAGAGGAGTGGTTTCCAATACTTTACAGGACACATTTTCTCCATATGGAGCACCTACAGTCGTTTCCCTCTCTCCTACAGCTAAACTGTGTTCATTTGGTTGATCTGGAGCCTCCGAAAGAGAAGCAGTTGCCTTTGCATACCCAAGTTCTGACGTAGACTGGTCCTGAACCTGTTTCTCAACCGAAGCAAGTCCTTCCTGTATGTCTTGCAACGAACGAGTGAGAGACTCTATAAGCGAAATTTCTCCCTTTTCGGCCGCTAATTTCACGTGTTCTGCGGATTTCAGTGATGGAAGCTCTACATTGGAAGAGGAGTGATGTCCTTGCTTTTCCGCCCTTTCTGCTTCTCCATAGTCCATGATCTCCATGGACTGGGGCTGCAGGGTTTCGAGTTCTTTCTTCATTATGCTTCCTTCTGTCTGTGCTTCAGTTGACACACGATTTTCTTTGCCAGTGAAACTCTTAATACCTTCTTCTGTAGCCACCTGCAGCCCTGAACCTTCTTCTTGTGTCAGTACACTTCGTTGCTCTTGTATTTTCTTCATGTAAGACTCAATTGAACCGACATCTGCAGAAGCCCCTTTCTTGTGGGGCTGCCGTCTCTCTATCTTGGGCGCTCCAATCGACGTCTCGCTGCTAGTTCTGTCATCACCACTCTCCTCAAACGACCCCCCGTGTCCGCTCTCTATCGACGTCTCGTTCCTGCTTTTGGACCCTTTTCGAGCAGGTCGTTCAGGTTTAGGACCTGGCAGTTCCCCTCCAATTCTCTCTTCTGTACTCTCTTCAAAAGATCTACCAAGTCCGCTCTCTACGGAGCGCATTTTCTTCTTCAGTTCTGTGTGTTTCTTTTCTCTGTGAGCACCGTCCTGCTCTAATTCAGCCGCTTGCCATTCCTCGTCTTTTCCCTTCGTGCACAGTTCTGTGTTGCGGACCAGTTCGGGAGGGCTGCTCTTAGTTGATTGGAGTTCGCCGATCCACCTCTCTTCAACACCTGCTACATCATACGCCTTGGCATCACCTGAACTTCCCCGGGCACTGACGTAAGAATCCTTTTCCGAAACGTAAGCTACCGCGTCAGTGAAATGGTCGCTCCGATCTTCGTCTTCCTTTGGTGAAACACCCCCCTTCGCAGAAGTGTCACTTCCCTTGGTATCTCCGTCCGGCTTTGCTCTCTGACTTGAGTCAGTTTTTCTTCTCGGCGGTCGTTTGGGCGTGACGGCGTCCTCGCCATTGCCATAGGACACGGTAGGCGCCAACGCGCGTTCCAGGAACTCAGTGTCCAGTTTGTCAAACAAATCGCTGTCATCTTGCTCCACGTCCTTTGGAAGCGGTGGAGCCTGCTGTCCATTGTCATCGGTGATTGAAAACTCCTCCAAATCGGCGTCCGTGCGAAGATCGTCCTCGGCAGCAGACGCGAAGGCATCGTGTGTGACGTCGATGACAATGGCTTCCATTAGCAGGTTGCCAGTATTGGAGGATTCCTTAACGAACCGCAAGGGCGGAAGTTCCACAACGTTGTGTTCTGTGGGAAAGCAAATTTCATACATCCAAAACCGGTACAATTATTTTCGAAGAGGAATTTAATAAATGATTCTCTAATGTTGTGGGAACAGTTTGGTAAGTGCAGTGACTTTATTTCATACAAAGCCCACCGTCTCAGTTGCATTTCATACGCTTGTAGTTTCGCACACTGACTGGACCGCTGTTAGATAGACAAGTAACTAATAAATTGTAGGGTTATTAGTGGGCATATAAAATGATATCACTGCGTTCTTTACCGACGCTGTCAAAGCCTGAGATTATATGGCGTCGGTGACAGATGAATGATTGTGAAGCACTGGTGGAACGACACTGACAAGGAAAAGTCGAAGTACTTGGCGAAAACCCGGTCCCAGTGCCACTTTGTCCACCACAAGCCTCACATGGACTGGCCTGGGATTGAACCCGTGCCCCCAAGGTGAGTCATCGGCGACTGACAGTCTGCGTCATTGCACGACCCTTACTGGACGTTTCGGTCCATCATGGGACGTTATAAATATTGACCTAGGTTAGCATGCCGTGTAAATGTTTGGTTTAAGCCGAACTCACCCGACACGTGTTCTGACAGCTGGTCAGCATACATCTCGACCACCTGCAGCGCCTCCTCTTCTGTGAGGTCTGGCGTCTCGTACAGAGACACTGACACCTCCTTTCCGTCGAAGGAGAAAGATACCTCGGCCCGCTCGTCCACTGTGGCGGAACGTTCTGTTGCAGGCGTGTCGTACATCTGGGAAGTTCTCTCCTCATGGATGGTGGATAAGGACGGGTTCCTTGCGAGCATGTGGCTTGCTCCCTGCTCCAGTTTGGGCTGAGTGGCCGCTTTCATCAGTCGCTCTGAAAATGAACAAAAAAAATTTACACCCTTACTGTTGGACAGCCCTGAGCGAGACCGAAAAAATTAAGAAATGCATTTCGGTTTCAACATACTTTACCAATCTGCGTGTGGCGCTCCCGGCAGGGGTGCAGTTTGGCACAAGGCTTAGTTTTGGTAAGTCAGCAAGATCTGGTACCTACTTGTGCCTTCGGAAGAGTAGATGCAGTCGGCAGAAGATCAGTAATTTTGTCGGTGGTGTCCAGTGTCAGCTGTTGTGACGCTGCATGGTGCTGCAGCCGATTGCACAACTGCAGTGTGGGTGACTAGACACAATTTACTGCTCTATGGAGGAAGAGCTCCACTTATTCTCAATATCAGCCCTGGATGAGGGCAAGGGGTCATATTCCAGCACTTCTTTTTTCCCCCCCCCCCCCGCCGGGAGGCAAAGTATAGCTTAAAGCCTGTTATTTAGTTCACTACAGCAGTCAGCAGAAGTGATGACGGGCAGAAATAAGGCAGGAAATTTTGAATAGACACACTTAGATGATCTAGTTGTAGATGGAAGGACAGTATTAAAATGAACCTTATAGCTATACAATGTGAGGACGTACGTACCTTCGAAGCCGAGCAGGGAAGCCGAACTGGCCACAGTGCCCATGCAGTTTCGGGCCTCACAAGTGTACGTGCCCAGGCAGCATGTGCCGTCTTGCCCAGAAATGATGCGATGGATGTCACCAGGCTTCAGTTCCTCGCCGTCCTTGTACCACTTCAGCACCGGCTGTGGCACTCCGATAACCTGAACAGCAAGTGTACACTTGCTCTTGTCGGCTCATAATTACCATTATGCAATGACATTTATGCCTAAGAAGTGCATTTTTTCAAAAAGAAAAGGTACGCTTTTGTTAAAAAATTCAGATGCAGTCAGAAGTTTTCCACTGGTCAACTGTAAGCTGTCCCTGTCTGCGGCACGAAGGCATACAGTGGAGCTTTATCTCCACTGATTCTTAACCCCGACACCAGATGGAAGTTAGGGGCCAAATTCATGCCACAACCGTTTCACCGCCGGGCACAAAATTGCCCGTTTCCCCCTGAATATGAGGCTGGTCATTTGTGGGGTTTCTGAAGAACAGATGAAAGTCTGGCCCATGTCAGTAATCTAGCCTAGTAGCCTCCAGCTTGCAGCCTGTTCACTAAACCTATGACGTACCCCGACTTCCTGAACGGTATCTGTTGCAACACACTCACAGCGCACAGAACTGCTCTGGGTGTCATGACGCCCAACGTTCGCTCTGAATGGGACTTCAGTTATAGCCACTTCCAGTCAAACTTCTGAAAGCCTCTGGATAAAAACTTCCGTTTTACTATTCTGAACTGCTGCAAGATTTTCCCTACCAACAGTGGTAAATGCAGTTTAACACTGCTACATCTCTGCCCTTCACAAACAAACAAACACTATGTCATACTATCAGCACCAACGTCGCCATCAGGCCAGCGTATACACAGAAACATACATTCTGGGATAAACTGTCCTATCGCCATGTTGGTTATTAGCAACCTTTCGCAGCAACTTCAGAATAGTCTTCTACAGGCACAACATTTGACCCCACAGTTACTGAGTGCCGCTTCCTGTCGGCTCATTCAGCCCATTAACATAGCCCACTGATGAGTGGACCACCTACACACGCGGCCCAGTGGTGGCGTGAAGTGACCAACAGTGTGTGTCAGATAAAATAACGATGCTGCATGACGTGTGCTTTGCACTCCTAAACTCAAAACTCTCTTATTCAAAATGTGTCCAATGCAGGTACCTTGCATTCCAAATTTACGGCCCCTTCCTCAGACAATATAGCCCGCAGAGACTCCAAAAATCTTGGCTTCTTGAAGTGTCTAGGAATGATGAGCTTAAGGAAACATGACGTCACACTGTGCCCGAACTCGTTCGATGTCACGCATTTCCACTCAGCCTGCAAGTAAACACCAAACGCACAATGCACGGTACAGTCCTCACCATTTAAGATGTTCTTTTTTACTTACTAGTTATTTTCCCAGGCGCAAACTGTTACTGCGTCACTACTGTCAGTAATATTTTACTGCTACTAAGTGCGAACTGTTAATTTGGCAATGCTGTCCGTAATATTTTGCTGTTAATAAGAGCGAACTGTTACCCCGGCAGTACTATAAGTAATACTGCAAACAGTTCATATCATTTATCATTGTGCCATTCTTCGGACCTCTCGCCCTGTAACACCCTGTTGTCACAAAGCACAGTCCCTGCATACTGTACTGTATATTTCTATCTTTACTTTTATTTCCTTTGCCATTTAACACACATTCTGTCAGCATATTTTCCTGCACTTCTTCCTCGTGTCTTACTTTGTCTTACTTTATCATTGTAATATTTTCATATGCTAATTCCTCTCTCATTTCCAGCCACTTCTTCAAACCAAACCAAACCACACTCAAATCCATTCTCCTCTCCGTCGCTCATGTCCCACCCACCCAACCACACGTGTCCAGCAGTTACAAAGCACAACACAACACAATTCCCATTCCTCTCAATTTCCAACTCGTGCTGTCAACTGTCTACACTTAACTGCAGGTTCTTTGGCAGAATGCCCTCGGCACAGTCTCATTCTGTAAGTGAGTGGTGAGCTCTGCAGGCGTGGCTATCAGTGTGCCCCCTCACCCGGCAGTTCATATCGTACATAGGGTCTGTTAGCCAAGCGCCTGCACCCCACGGCCTCTTTGTGTACATGCGATCTATAATTACCTGATCAATAATTTCGAGGCTGCTAATATCCAAATGGCACGTTCCCAGGGCCTCGCGAGACACCCTGTACCTCTCAGTTCCTTCTACCTGCTCGTCATCGCGGTACCACGAGATGGACGGCTCTGGAGAGACGCTCACTGCAATGTGAATATGGCAGTGCGATGAGAGGATTGCACTGGCAATTGGGCACTGGGCAAGTAGGAGTGCCTGACGTGAATATGGCAGTGGGATGAGAGGATTGCACTAGCAATTGGGCACTTGGCAAGTGGGAGTGCCTGATGTGAATATGGCAGTGGGATGAGAGGATTGCACTGGCAATTGGGCACTGGGCAAGCTAGAGTTCCTGATGTGAATATGGCAGTGGGATGAGAGGATTGCACTGGCAATTGGGCACTGGGCAAGCTAGAGTGCCTGATGTGAATATGGCAGTGGAATGAGAGGATTGCACTAGCAATTGGGCACTTGGCAAGTGGGAGTGCCTGGTGTGAATGTGGCAGTGTCACTGTAGCCATGGTGCTGTGTGCCGACCAGAAGAGCGCAACCTCAACAACCTTCTAACTTAAGCAAAGGACAATTTAAATTTCCTTTTCCACGGCTGCTGTTTACCGTTCCTGCACCGGGCACTTATTCGACGTTTCGAAGCAACATACTGACTCCATATTCAGTGACAGTGAACTCGTTCCAGTGGTTGTTACCAGCAATACGGCGCAAGAACAGGCGTCTGTACACAGTCCGGTCAATCACAGTTCTCGTCCCACCTCCATACCTGTGACTGGCCGAACATGTCAAACTGTCACAATTCATTGCCCGGTGCCACTTCAGCATCAAATTGCAGCAGTTCAATCACCGTGCGCATGAAAGCAGACTGTTCTTCCGAAACGTCCAAACGTTAATCACTGCAGGTGTACCAACCCAACAGACAACCGCCACTTACTGTCATACACGAGATTTTCAGCGCCAGAGGTACTTCGGTATAAGCAAGATGAATGGCAGGCAGGGAGCATGCGACAGTTTGCACTGCTGGCGGGTACAGGAAACAGCCGAACGAAACAAGTTTGTGACCATTAATCTTTTGCACAGGACAGTGCAGTCGACCATATTCACCAACAAATACGCACAGTACCATTACAAACTGCTGCATGGTTAGGTGCCAGAAGCAGTACAAGCGCGAAGATAGCCATCTGGGCAGTACAGACATTTGAACTGTTAACATTACATAACGTTAAATTGTCAGTACAAATCACTCTATTATTTTACCAACCACTGCACATATATAAATTTATAAAATTTACACATTTAAACATTAAAAACGCTCCGACATGTTTCGCTCCTAGGACCATCATCAGGGAGCTATATCGTCCTTGCTAAAGTCACACTATTAAAAGTCATATTAATTTCACTATTCCAGTTGGTTTTGTGGCAGCATGCTGTGTTGTGTTGTGTTGTGTTGTGTTGCGAAGAGTGCCCTGTTATGGATGTGCACATCCGTAACAGGGCACTCTTCGCAACACAACACAACACAACACGGCAGGCTGCCACAAAACCAACTGGAATAGTGAAATTAATATGACTTTTACTAGTGTGACTTTAGTAAGGACGATATAGCTCCCTGATGATGATCCTAGGACCGAAACATGTCGGAGCATTTTTAATGTTTTAATGTGTAAATTGTATCAGTTTATATAAGTGCAGTGATTGGCATAATAATTGAGTGACTTGACAACATGCACGGTGTAATAACGGAAATAATTTAAAAAAAACTGTCAGTACAAAGTTACAGCGATACTGACACAGTGTTTATCGTACTTCTGAACAGCCCAGTGTCTGTTCATATTTCGCGCAGTGCACGCTCACAGACCGCAGTGTGCCAGTGCAGCTTTCACGTACTTTGCACAGTTGCTATGTGCCTTGGTTGGTAAACCTCTCTGACTACAGTGACGGTGCACTAAACAAGCAGCAGCCATTATTATTCTCCCAAATGCCCCACGATGTCTGAAAGATATCCGCTTCTTGCACGTTTCCCAGATTTCGCCCGTGTGTCCTTCTGGTAAAATCAGCATGTAGATGAAGATGGGTGTGGAGCGTTGGTAATATGACACTTCAGGGTAAAGTTTAACCACTCCGAGAAAACCTGCCCCAGTGCCACTCTGTCCACCACGTGTCTTGTATGGACTGACCCGGGATCAAACTCGTGTATCCAACCTGACACGCAGGCAACTAATTGCCTAAGGCATGGGTCAGTCTTGAAGGAGAAAATTAACACATTAACCTAACTAACGTCAAGACTGAGCTCGTACCGCGCTGTAAACACACACCGTCTCAGTTATAAGAAACAATCCGTTAAGAATCATGCAAAACATACAAATTTTCTGTTTGGGAAAAACGTAGAATTTGCTAGCGTTAAATCAGGTTTACGTAATGTAACCAAGGAGCTTTAAAATCTTAATAAAGTGCTCGACCAAAATGGAGTCACAAATCTCCCTGCTGTTAGCGCAGTACAGCAGTGTCACAAGATACAAAAGATACAAATCATCAGTTCACAAAACAACGCACCATTCGCCGGTGCGCCTCCCCCTCCCCCCCCCCTCACCTTCATCACTTTCAGCTCACCTTGAACCGAAAACCGGAAGTCTTCAGTGATCTTTGCTTCACAGCTCTTGAGTCCCACAATGAATTTCGGTGGTTGGTTTGCTGAGAATAGCTGGAGCCGCTCCTCGTCATTTAGCTGGTTCTGTATGTCCTCCACCGTTAGTTCCGCCGTGCTGGTGGCTTGTCCCATGCAGTTCCTCGCAATGCAGCAGTACGATCCTACAGCAAGCACAGGAAGTGTTTAGTTCAGTAGACCGACCGTCAGGGTGACACGAAGTGAACTGCTACAGTGACCGACCAATCAACATCCACCGCATAGTGGTTTGCACATTACACCAAAATGTACACTTTGAAGTAATTCCGATTGACTTTCAATATTTCATTCATCAAGTGGTTTTTATTTTAACTGTGTTCTGGTTGCACTAAAACTGCTGTCTGTTAGTAAGGCAGTTCACATTACTGACATGTTAATATGGACTGGCAGGCAGGCAGACAGCTACAACTAATCCACAACAGGAGACTTTTGGATCTCCACAGCTCAGAAAGGATAAAGCCGGTGCCATATTTCGAAACGTCGGAAATCAGTAATTTTGCCTCTTAACAAACCTAAAGCCCTGATTCTTTAAACTATTACAACGGTTAAAATAATTATTAACTAAAAATTAAAGTCTTCTAGGGCGTGACGCCGTGTCGTTTAGTTGTAGTCCCCGATGTTTCAACAGATATTAGAACTCTCATCGTCAGTGTCACGCAGCCAACGACGATTTGAACCTGATGAAATATTATGATGCTTCGAAACGTCGATAAATATTTACCAGTTCACACGTCATCCACTTCCGAGAAGGCTTAAATGTTCAGCAACGCCGCTGTTATAACGTGAAATCTATTATCTTGTTATAATTACGTTTAGTTGCGTCATAGTCCCTCTGAATATAAAGTGAATCTCTGACCAATTATTTCATCTGGTGCGCCATGTCTCGCACCGGTCGTCCGCTTACCCAGCGAGTTGGTGCCTGTCAGCTGGTACACGTCTCCTGGCTTCAGTTCCTGCCCGTCTTTAAACCACCGCAGCTGTGGTGTAGGAAATCCCACAACTTTGCACTCGAAGGACACCAAACCCTCATCCGTCAGGACGGCCTTTAAGCTCTCCAAGAAGCGAGGCTTCCGATAGTTCTTTGGATCTAGTGGCAGAACAGAACAGGTTTATCGCTATTTTTAACTTGCAGAAGTCAAAACCTGATCACTACACCAAATTAAAATTAAAAAACCTGATCGTATTTTATCTCACAACTAGCTGATGTCACTTCCTGTCGGCCTGCTTATCGTATTGACGCAGCCCACTGAATCGACCGCCCAAACCCATGGAACAACAGCAGCGAGAAGTTCCAATCGATATAATAAGGACCCTGTATTTATTGTAACACTGTTGTCATTAGAGTGAAATTTATGCCAAGGGTCAAAGTTGACAGCATACATTGCCTTGATAGCATACATTTCCTATACAGTATACGATTCCTTGATAGCAAATATTTCCTTGATAGTATATATTTATTAGACAGTATATGTTTCCTTGATAGTGTACATTTCCTTGACAGTATACATATCCTTCAAAATATATATTTCCTCCATCTGTGTGCAGTAAACTGAGGCATTTGTTCCATTCTGGCACATTCCACAATTATGAGAATATGCAAACAGCTGTTCCTATATGGTTGTTAATGCTAAGGCCGATACTGATACCTGCCACGTGCCAAGATGAGGCAAAAGCATGAGTGTGTTCGGAAATTATGGCGAGGAATATAGATACTGCAGTGCAGCAAGTGAGCTGCACAGAATGGTACTGCAGTGAACTGTACTAAATGGTACTGCAGTGAGCTGTACTGAATTGTACTGCAGCGAACTGTACTGAATGGTACTGCAGTGAGCTGCACTAAATGGTACTGCAGTGAGCTGTACTGAATTGTACTGCAGTGAGCTGTACTGAATTGTACTGCAGTGAACTGTACTGAATGGTACTGCAGTGAGCTGTAATGAATGATACTGCAGTGAACTGTACTAAATGGTATTGCAGTGAGCTGTACTGAATTGTACTGCAGTGTGCTGTACTGAATGGTAATGCAGTGAGCTGTACTGAATGATACTGCACTGAGCTGCGCTGAATGGTATTGCAGTGAACTGTACTAAATGGTACTGCAGTGAGCTGTACTGAATGGTAATGCAGTGAGCTGTACTGAATGGTACTGCAGTGAACTGTACTGAATGGTACTGCAGTGAGCTGTACTGAATGGTAATGCAGTGAGCTGTACTGAATGGTACTGCAGTGAACTGTACTGAATGGTACTGCACTGAGCTGACTTGAAGCCAATTGACGACTTATTCCTTAACATTTATGACCTTGGGAACCTCACTTACTGTACACCCTGACAACACCGCTGCAAGAAGAACAAAACTTGTAGTTGACACTTTGTAAAATGACGTTACTTACACGTCATGGACACGTGGCATGTCGAGATTCCCCTAGAACCGAAGCTGCTCGTGGCCACACATTTCCACTCGCCTTCATCCGCGGCCTCTGCACCGCTGATCTCAATCATGTATCCGCCCAGTCCGTCTGCCATGATGTGGTACCTGTCGCTGTCTTCAACACGACCTTCTTTGTTGTACCACGTGATGCTGTGTGGCCAGGGAGGTACGGACACTGCAGGTTACGAAGTAAAATATTACCAAATTTAGTGGCTTTTTATAAATGGTCCCTCCCCTCTCGGGGTTCACATAATAGGCCTTTTGAAGCTCAAATCCACTGCTTCGCTGGCACTGACTGTAATAGACAAGTCGCCAGTGTGCAGTTTCGTACACATTACAGCCCCAGAGGGATATTATGAAAGAAATTGTCATTGTATATTCATGGCATGGATCCAAGAATGCAAAAAATAGTTTTCATGGGCCATTTACGAACTGCAATGCCAACCGAAGCAGAGTTACCTGTTGACTGCTTCGTAACGACTGCTGCCATCTAGTGACGCCATTTTAAGTGCCGGACTTTCAGGCGGTTGCCACGGAAAAAAGAATGTTGGCGCTGTCAGTCACTACCCAAGGATGCGTGACGTGTACTTGCAGGGGAGATGTTTGTAAATCGGGTGTAAACAGCGTCGCGTGCATATTTTGTGCGGTTGGACAGCTAAATGGTGATATCAAACAGTGTGCGTGACATGTACGTGTAGTTATGACTACACACGTGGTATATTAGCAACTCATACCAGACCTTGGCAAGCGAGGGTGACCCTCTCTCCGATCTTGATCTTCTCGTCCCGCAGGTTCTGTTTGAACACTGGAGCTGGTCCCACAGGCTTCATGCTGCAACACGCACAACATTAACTGTATTCCTTCACTTACTTACTCCATGGTGCAGAGTCCTTCTTGAGAAGCTAACTGGTTTGCAGCTAGTCAAGGAACTGTATTCCTTCACTACAAGCAGTATCTATTCTACCGTGTCCCTGAGCATGACAGGCGGATAGAGGCTTTCTATAGAATAAAGCTGCCATGTATGGGGACACGATAAAAGGGACAACCTAATTCCTTGTAACCTAACTGAAAAACATAACATAATAAAGCATCTGAACTGAATTTAATGACGATTATATCTACTGAAGATAGAAATTAATAACTATGTTACAATTGATTGTACCATTCTATGCTTCTAGTTTGAAATACTTAAAGTCAAAAGGAAGCATTTCACTGTGATAATTCAGTTGTAGAATGTACATTTTTATAAACGGAATGTTATTTTAGTGACAACAAAGAACAGCCTGAACTCTGTACCCTCAGCAAAAATTGCTCTAAGCTCTGAACAACAACAGTGAAGAACAATGAACACAGACAGAAGCTAACTGGTTTAACGGTATTCAAATCAAAATCTCTGCTGTCGGTAAAGAAGAGAACTTCGTTCCTACAAACCGCAGTTACTGTTGGCGACTTACGGAACAGCTTTAACATGGCGGGAAGTCAGGAAGTTTTTAGTTACGACCGGTAACTGAAGTATTCCAGTTTGAAATTCCTTGCACTGAAATGTTGTTGTGTCTCGTGCGTGCGGGTTTTGTGTTCTGCTATATACGGTACAGACCTGTTCAAAAACTTGGGTTTAGGGTTTTTATAAACTAATCACCTACCAAATGGCGACCAGTGGATAATCACACACGCAGTGATAAAGACTTACGTTTTTGCCATGAAACGTATTTTCTATTCAAGATTATCTTGGATATAAAGGACCCTGCCCACAGTGTGAAGGCCAAAGTTATTCTCGTCAGTCATGTACAGTACATAGGTAGAGGTACGCCCATTGCAGGCACCTGCGCCCTTACTGACCTGTCAGCTGGTTTGAGCGAGCCCTCGCGGCTGCCCTTTCCCACCACGTGCACCCTGGATGACGAGTACGCCTTGCCCATGCAGTTGACAGCCTCGCAAGTGTATGTGCCCAGGGACGTGGGGTCGTCGGGATTGGCAGTCAGCGCGAACACATCCCCAGCTTTGATCTCCTGGCCGTCTTTGTACCAGCGCAGCACAGGGGTCGGCACACCCACCACCTTGCACTCCAGCGACACCGTACCCTGCTCCGTCAGCAACGCCTGCAACTCCTCCAGGAACTCGGGCGCCTTGTAGGCCTTCGGCACTGGAAAAATACGACGCAGACGTAAAATGATACGTGCATAGACGTGCCTACGCATTTACGTTCGTACGTTCGTATTACGTACGAGTAAATCTGATACACCGTCGTAGTGACGCGTCGTGTTAGTGACGGGATTTGTATCCTCTGTGACGTATTGTCATTATGTCATGGCAGTGAAATGGGACACATCTTTAATGGCAGTCGGAAAGCGCCTCATGTGCTGTATGCATAGCGGCGGCGACGACATGGCCAACTGTGCAATGTCTCGGTTATTTCTGGGAGGCGGAAGTGGCGCAGGTGCAGTACGGTAAATATCTCCTTATGTGCGCCATGGAGGTAGAGCTCCAGCACACATTCTTAAGCCTGGCAATGTATAAGGTAAGCGGTCAGCTTTACGTGTCGTCTGCTTTAACCCCGGGGATGCAGCCACATACTTACTGAATATAAGGCTGACGGTCTGAGGTGCAGCAGAACAAAGGAATTTATTGCCGCTGCTGGAATGGAACTATGAGACCGCAGGAAGAAGGGTTGGTTATTAAAATACGTCGGACCAGCTGTTCCAAGCTACCAAATGACAGGGCATAGAAGCCACGTATAACTTGATGGCCATGAAAACAGCAAGATCTGTGAACACCTCTTGGGTGGGATTTTTGTTATTATAGAAATGTTTGGTCAATCCGACAAACGTTCAGCGTTTTGTCTTGAGACGCGCGCCTAATTGCAGCATTTCTTAGCGCAGTGCCCGTTACGCTTGTCCCATTGCAACCAAAACCGGAACACGTGTACAAAATGTAGCACAACGCCACACCATCAGTACCAAATTTCACAAAAATCCGTGCAGTGCTTCTCCCCATTTTCCTGTTACAACCGTACCCTGTTGTGCGGCACCCGTTTCCTCTAACCGTCGAACACAGCCGTATCGTCCACCGATTCGCCATCTCAGGATGGGCGTGGATAGCATTGTGCCCCCGCACCCGCCAGTCCACATCGTACAATTCGACCTGACCCCCCCCCCCCCACCCCAAATCACACGGGGACGGAAGGCCGCCCCCCCGTCCCCCCTTTCCAAACTAAATGCCGAGCGG
>Ga0123354_10001264_pt1 | contig 30042 bp, 8 predicted proteins | sample TergutLab28metaG_2_FD_97872 | JGI IMG/M metagenome (GOLD analysis project Ga0123354, IMG submission 97872) | Labiotermes labralis P4 segment gut microbial communities from Petit-Saut dam, French Guiana - Lab288 P4 | ecosystem: Host-associated > Arthropoda: Insects > Digestive system > Gut ... | reverse complement strand
GAAAACATTCGTTAGATTCACTACAAAAGACAGCTATACTTGGAACATCACACATAATACGGAAAGTACTGCAGTGTGAAGCTTGAAGCCTGAGCGGTGGGGATCACCGCTGGTTCAAGAGAATTACCAGGCAGAAAAGGCCTGTAACAAGAGATATCCATATTAATAATAATAATAATAATAATAATAAAGTGTTCACAAATTGCAGGCGATAGTTCGCCGTGGCCAATAAATTTTGTTCTCTAGCGCCTATTATTTGCGGTTCCTTAGCTTGGAACTTCTTTCATGTCACCCTTCGGGAGCCTAGAAATTTAAGTGGCTCCTAGATTATTTGAAAATTTTTACAGCGTTTTTAATGCCTTACTACCGACTAAGTTGCCCTGCAATATTTGAATTTTTATCAACAATGCAACACGAATATTGTTTCTTCTGCATTTACAATCAACTCTTTTCTTCAGCAGAAAGAGTGTGCCAGAAAGTGTTTCCTGATTTCTTGAAAACCGTAGCCTACATAATATTGCGAGACGCATGCTACCTCTGTGTATCGAGCAGAATTTCTTGGACCTAATATGTAAAAGTCTGAAAACTTTTCACGGTAGTCTGCCTAATGTAAAAGATGGAATTACACCACTATAGTCATTGTCGCAACAGGCATAAAAATTTGAAGTGAATATAATTCTTGACAATTGACTATGTTTCGTTTGTAGTAATAAATACTATGGTTCACTTGAAAGTATATCTGGTAATAAAGGATCTTGAATTACGAAATCATATTTTATTTTACTTTTGCCGTCCACATTCTTCCATCAATATATCATCCAAATTATGCGCTCTCTGATTCAGAGTTTATGACATTTTTCACCACTGGGGTGCCATCTTCATTACAACAAAAGTGTAAAAACCAACATGCCCTTATTATAACAATGACTAAAATCTTAATATTCCAATATAGGTAAAAGTGATCAAAACAGTGCTGTAATTTATTATTATCAATTTCATGTATTTTGGCATTTTAAGATTTTAGTCATTCCTATGTAACTTTGTTAAAATGAATCCCCGAAGATGGAACCTCATTGTCGAAATATATAGGAGTTGATATCTGGCATAAATTGCTTACCACAGAGCGCGCATTTTGGTTGATATATTGATGTACGAAATCACAGGCTGCTTTTCAATAGGCACCGCTACTTTTTTTCTTGCACATAAGATCAAAGTCCGTGTGTAAGTAACATACATTCGTATGAAAACCAGAGAATATAGCCGGTGAGAAAATTAAATTGGAGTAACATTAGTACTCGGTCTAACATGCAATAGATAGGTTATATCTTATAGGTCTGTAGTTTATGTTTGATTCTTTATATCATGTTGCGAAAATCTGCGCACTTTGATGGAGAGAGAGATGAAGTTTGTGTTACAAATTTCATGCTCTCTTTCAAATAACGGAATGTATTAAACTGTGTTTTACAAAATTTCATTACGAAATTTGCCTATATTTTAAGTGTAGAATATTTTAATTTTTAAGAGGCAAACCGCTCAGCTTTCTACTTTCCTAGTAAAAGAGATCCAGTATCCCTTTTGTTGCTTCTCCCCAGACCATTTCCAAGTTCAGTTGACTAGTTGTAACAGAGAGATGCATTGTTATAGAGAAGCTGCAAGTGGAAATCTCGAATTAAATTACGGGAATATAAGATAATTTCTAAGTTTGTTGATTCGATGGCCAGGATTCTCCTGGAAATACATTCAAATGTTCCTGTGATGGATCTGTAGCAAGATCACACACATTTTCGAAAAGCAGCATTTGCAGGTCTCTCAGTACATTTTTTCTTCGGAACCGTATCACTTCTCTTCATATAGAAACTAACAAGGAACGAATACAGCACACATATAAGCCTACAGTTCTAGCAATTTAATGTTATTGAATCTAATGAACGTAGTGAACAAATTAATTATAGCAAATTATATGAAGACCAATACTGAGATGCAATTTTGATATCAGACCTCCTTAAAGTAATCTGTGTCGAGTGATTCTTTGTATTACTTTACAGACTGATAGGTTCCCTTAGTCTGTTTGCTGGTATAGACGTTTATAATTTCTTCACGAATGCATAGAGCACCTATAATCATGCTCAACCTCTTATAATGTGGTATCAGGGAATTTTCTTAAATCGTAAAGATTGTTGAAAATCATGCTCGCCATGCATTTCTTTGTAGTGTTAATGTCTATGATAGGCCTACTTCTGATCTTCTATCTCTCTTCATTGGCCTGTCGCTGTTATACGTATAGGCCCTTCCCGTAATTATGTACGATTTTTACTGTCCTTCTCTCGAAACATAGAGAGTTCGCTGCAAGACTTGAACTCGTTTCTACATGCGCAATGGCAATAACTATTGCTTTCCCATTAGAATTTCTCTTTGTGTTGTCGAGTCGTGACCGAATTTCCTTCACGCCTGCAGGCTTGTTATTTCCTATTACCAAAGATGAGATCAATATACTTAAATACATGTAACGATATTACAATAAATCCCTTCGTAAAATAACTTTAAATTGGAGAGATTTTGTAGCTGAATCTGAAATTAATTCAGTATATAATTAGTGATAGAACAGCCGTGGTTTGCAGTTAATACCACATTAGATCAACAAATTCGAATTCATTATCAGTCAAAATTCTGCTGCCATTCTTACTAACCTGAAACATTGCAACATAAACAAAACATGTTTGACATTCAGAGGACCGTGCATCGTGATATATTCTTATAAAAAAGCCAACGAGATGCACTATTTCTCAAGTTTGATAAAGTACTCTACATGTTTCGGAAAGTTCCACTGTCCATCATCAGGAGTATCTCAACACTGTATACACGCAATAGGTTTTTGTCATTGCTAGGTCTGTTGGCTCTCTGCTAGCGTAGTTAGGACCATGCTAGCAGACAGCCAACAGAACTAGCATGACAAATACCTATTGTTGTGTATACAGTGTTGAGATACTACTGATGATGGGCAGCGAAATTTTGCGAAACATGTAGAGTACTTTATCAAATAAATTTGAGAAATAGTGCTTCTGGTTGGCTTTTATTATAAGAATAAGAAACAAAACATATTTGGTGTAAACATGCACTGCACAACTCTGTCAGTAAACAGAGCTTGGACACTGTTCTCTGCCTGACTTCAGTAGAGGCGCAATATTTCAATGACAATTAAGTATCTAGGCAGTGAGGCCGATTAGAACATTCGAAACAATGAGTGACACGGTTAATTTGAGTTCTGTTTGGGGACTCGACTGTGAACAGATGAGGTCTATTCTCGCTCTCTCTTGTTCTACCTTACCTCATTACGTCTCCCTCTTCCTCGTGGGATCTTGATGGTATGTTTAATTAGCCACTGTAGACAGACCGAAACGCAGATAGCAGGCAAAGGACGATGAAGGGAGGGATGATAGAATAGGGGTTGAAAACAGTTTACTACCCCTACAGATCTAGTTGATATGGACCCTAATACCCACAAGTGTGAAATTGAATGTGTGTAGACAGGATTGCACACATGTTACGCCCATCTCAGCAACAATAATTGCTAAAACTATTTAGCTTTGCAATTAAATCGTGTAACCGTGTGCATCTTAATTTTGAACCTAGGAAATCAGCTGCAGTGAGCTCAACTTAAATTGCAATCATTTACAATAATTTCTGGATCTCTTAGAAAGTAACTTTGAGAGATGATGATAAAGATAAAGTAGATGACCGTCAATAACAAATAATGTGTTTATCTCAGTATTTAACCAACTTGATGCACAAAATTTGTTTCACAATATGTTTTATTTCATGCCTCTACATGTTTCGAGCACATGTGCTCATCATCAGGAGGTCAAAATTGCATTAAACAGCCTCTGGTTGGTTAAATACTGAGATAAATATACTGAGATGCACGGTCAGCAAAACGTCAATAACAAGTAAAGTGTTTGTTTTGTAGGTAAGATTAAGACAACATGTTTCAACCGGAACCGACCATCGTCATATAAAACAGAATACCGGAATTTCTTGGAAAGATTAATGGAACTGCAAGAGTTTCCAATCAAAGTAACATCTCATTTAACAATAAAGGTGTGCGTTAGTTGTTAAATGACATGTCATTTCGATTGAAAACACTTAAAGTTACATTAATCATTAAAAATTTTTTATTATTCTGTATTATTGGAAGATGGTCTGTTCCGGCCGAAAAAAGTCGTAATAAAATTATACATGTGTATGTATACATAATAAAAAATCTAATTGTTATTGAAGATTTTATACTTTATTATCACAAAGTAATTAATAAAATTAAGATTACTTTTACGAGAGTTTGTTGAATTCATGTTGTTCTAGCGCTTGATTATGATTTCAGTATTCGCCTTACATGGATAGACTAATAGAGATAATATAGAGCCATTAAAGAAGGGATTATAGAAATGGGGTGATTTAACTCACTTAAAAAATTTCCTTCATAGAAAACTCACAAACACAAACCTGGACGTGATCCCCTTAAATATTGTGGCGTGTAATATTAGATATCAAATCTTATTTTAAGGAGACTCTTTCTCTAAACCTAGAAATGGATGTTTACAAACGAAATATTATTTTTGTTACTTGCATTTTATGGTGTGAAGCCATGTTTTTTTTCGTTGAGGGAGAGAAGAAATTACGTCTCCAAAAAGAAAGGTCTGAAGTGAATATCTGGACTTAAAAATATCAATCAAGGTAAAAATATGAAACACTACAGAAGGGTTAATTAGTAAAATATGTGCCTGCAGGCAACTCTTATGAGACCAATATATACTGACGATATTAGTAGGCGATACGAAAAATTGCGGTCTATATACAAATAGAAAATTCGGTAGTGAAATTTGAAAGGAACTAATATGTTTTGAGGCTTTGACGTAATTAAGGGGGTAACGCTGAAAAGATATAAAATAAACAAAGTGTCAGTGTGTGGCCTGACTTGGTCGAAAACGGGATATGATCCAGCGGCGGGGTCTTGTGGAAACTAGATTAAAATTTAAGGTTACCATAAAAGGCGAAGATAAATATTTTGAAAGGCTGACAGAGTAAACATTGACGATAAACCTTGCCACACGAGATTCGTGCATGTGCATGTTTACGTAGGTTGTGTAACCGTAGAGTTCAGAAACAGCTGTTTCAAAGCTAAGTTGTGTCACTGGTCTTGAAAGAACTCTTAGATAAGCAGGAGTTCTGTAACAGGGTTGGCCCTACTTTGTATGCTTACAACATATTAATTGGTAAGGACAAAGGGTCTGTTCATGGAATGCGAGTAGCTATCGCCAAATGCTGGAATGCTGGGTGGTCCACAGCCAGTTACATGTTTACGATATTACGAGACGTCGCATTATCGATAGTTTGAGTCGGATGGACAGACGTTTATTGTAATATTGATAAACATCGCTCTGCATGTCATGGCAGGTGGCTTTTTTTTTTAACTCTCTTCCTTTTAAACCGGTAGGTACAGTTCCATTTAAACAACGCACCAAGATGAAGTACAGTCATATCTCATTAATAGATTTCTCATATCCCGAATAACATTAGTGTATATCGACCATACTTACTTTTAATGGAAACCCCAAAGATTTAAATTTCTAAACGACAATTTAAATTGCTGTATTTTTGTGGCCTACACAATGCAGTTGGAATTTATGTTTTTATGACGTCGTAGAAGCCAGGTCCTTATCTTATTTTGTCGGGAAATTTATTTTTAAACGAGGTTAATCGAAAGCTGATGGAACTTTGTCCTTTTAAAAACATTTTGTAATTTGTATGAGAGGAAGAAACACATATTGCACTTCCATAAGAAAAAAATACCAGAAAAATATTTGGAGTTAATTGCTGTGAAATAATTGAAGTATTTATTCCAATATGAAGAATTTATTATTTCATAAAGCACCCATTATTGATTTAATTGTGAGATGTTGGTTGTGGTTTTGTTTTTGGCGGTGCTGTGTGTGTGTTTGTGTGTGTGTGTATTTTATACGGGAGACTTTTGGGACATAACCGACTTGGAAGACAGCGAATTATATTGGTGGGTAATATTAAGATACTTCTCAAGGCGATTTTTGTTGAGGAAGGGAGGTACTTGGAATTTGATAAAGATAAGCCTAAATAGCTGGTTTTGTTATTAGCCTCGTCCAACCTTCAGATTTTACGAACACATTATTAGTTACGTAACAAGATAATTGGTCAGACATTAGTATTTTTGTAATTTTCTATACATTAACAAATTTAAGCTTTTTAAACACTGCGTTACTGTGCCGCAACACAGCTTTGACGTGGTGAGGCACTTCATAATTTCGTTTTCACTTGTGACTGTGTTCCTTGAATGGCATGTTTTACTCATATAATATTTCTACTTTGACAACAGCACGTAGAGTTGGAAGAGTGTCAGTTTTGTTAAGACGTAACTTTAGAGTGTAAATGGTATTCTTTGTTGTACGAGTATGTAACACTCCCTCGACTTGTGAACCTAATAACCATATACTACATCCGCAGCAAAGATTCTGGCTGTGGTGTATTACAGGCAGTATTACTCGGTTGCAGCAAGATGACCATTGTCTAATATTCTAAAAGGAATGAAGTGTTTCGAAAGAAGAAAGTACTCCCGGACTCAGGTGAAAATTTAGGGACGGAGGTCACTTTGTGATTGTTAGAAGCGCTCTCTTTCGGACACACACGATCGCGATTCTCTTCAACTTGTGGCCTAAAGTCAGAAACAAATCCAGTTTTCATAAATTTTTCTTGTGTTTAGAATCCTAGAACACGGACAGAGTGCTGAATATAAACTGCGTTTTGCTGTATTTATCCCAATGTGGTACTTCCCAGTACACTATTTATAAAAATGTGAATAGCTAATAATTTTAAACAATAAACATATAGTAAATGCGTACTGAGTTGGTAAATACCCTCTTCTGGGTTATTCTCAGCTTCTCCGCAGCGGAATCCTGAAATCACGCTTGCGTACTCAGTTATTTTTTTAAGTGAACAAATTCTTAGGCTGTTTGACAGAATTCGGAAGCAATACTTTTCCCTTAAACGATGGTAACTCCTTAAGAGTCGAAATTGCGTAACACTCCAGAAGATGAAATTTCAGCTGCTGAAGTTTTTAAATATATTTAGATGGTACTTCAGGTAGACACTTTTATTTCTAATACAGTGATGGTGGAGCTTGAAACCTCACGTGGTCCAGTTTGAAGCGTCTCAACAGCTTGACATGACATCCAGGTAGCCTAGTCCTTTAATTAGAATCCGTCTTAGTTCCTTCTTACGCTTTATCCCTGGCCATCTTCTTTTTTTGTCCGATCCTTCTTCGTCTTAGAGTCTTCGTGATTGAGGCAATGCATGATCCGACCCTCTTACCATCGCCATCATCTATTATAATATTTTATAATAATTGGACGCAGTTACACAAAACGAAGTATTAGAATGTATTTTTGTTTTCTTGTGAACAAAACTCAAGCACAAGCAACTAATGAGGAGACAAAGCCACCTGGAACACAAACAGGAATGGCGTCATTCTTATCAAAATCCTTTCCACTAACACTGAGTTAATGTCAGCGTGTCAAAGCGACATTATCTAAGATTTCTGTTTTCAGTCTCCATCAGAATTTTTACTCATACTTGTGGTATTTTTAACACGTGATCTTCACGCATGCACGAAATAATTTAAAGATAATATAACTTAAAGATTTCGGGACGTCTAAATTCAATTAATTATTCTCGGGCTAGCAAGTCGTGTCAGGTGGTCGAAAGGGGAGTAAATCAACTTTTTGAGGAACATCTCTGTCCTCAGAGCGCTGGTTTTCTCGCCTTTCGATCACCAGAGGAGGCTGTTAGCCCGAGAATATTGCAGTGAATTTAAAATTTAAGTAGACCTTGTTTCGGAAAAGGCAAATTACAGCAGTTTGCCACGTGAGATGTGGGTTGGACAGACTTGTACTAGGAGAGGTTTGTCCCTGGGTAATTCTTGGGTCCATCCCAGTCGGTATCGTTCAAGCACAGCTCAATGCTTACGTTTCATTCATAAAAAAATCCATGTCATATAATTTTTAAAACTGAGAACATCTAAATACAAAACACTTTTGTCTGTAAAAGGGTTGTTGGCTGTGGTGTATTAACATGCCAGTGATTCACTCCATAAATCCTAGGCATTTTCGAAATTTCTGTTGTAACAATAAAAATGTAGTCCTTTGACAGGTTGTAATATTAAAAAAAAAACATGAGCTTCTCATATACTTGCAGTAAGCCTTCGGAAAGAAAAGCCTCAAACGACATAATATTTTCAGTGTGAGTAAGAAAACTTATATGAGACAAAATGATTTTGAGGGATTAGGCCATTTGATTTCTCTATTAGCTTACTTATGAAATACAAACATATGAGCGTATTGCGGATTAATTTTTTCCACCCTACATATGATAGATATTTCATCTGAGTAATGAACTTCTCATTTCTTACAAGAGATCTACACTTTTTCTTATATTTTTACACCGATATTGCTGATATTACACTATGTTGGAACAAATTATTTTACTGTGTAAAAATAATGAATATCCCCTCCGAAATTCCGGTGAGATGGGTTTTAAGATGATTAATATTTTGGTCTACATACATCTTCTTTCGTTGGGAGAAATTAATGTACAAATTTGAGTATTCGAATTTTAAAGTTTTTCAAATTCTTCTATGGTTTATTTACCGTCATTAGCACATATCGTAAAAATAATGAATGGTAGGGTGACTGGACAACAATGAACTAGAAAGGATGTGAGAGGAAACATTACTAGCCTAATTACAAGCAGTATCATAGATTTCGCAAAGCGATTTTGAAGAAAAATCTACAAAAGGAAGGGTAGAACATCCGGCCTCCTGTCAAAGATGTGAAAGCTTTCTCTCCAGAATAGAAAGCAGCAGTGACACCAGCTTGAACGGGACCTTTGGTATTACAGTTTATCTAATGTGAGACTTGTTCCACAGTAACAGATTTTGGCAAACAAGAGAGACTTTACCTGTATTATGTTGAAATATCCGTATTAATAACGAACAAGATAAAAAGCAAAGTACTTGAGACGTTTTACGTTATATTCTCTTAGTTTCGTTTTAATTTACTCTCTGGGTGTCTTTCGACTTTAAACCAGATATAACTTTCAGTCTGTTGTCTAGACAATCCGGTAAGTGAAAACTCGACACTGAAAAGGACTGAGTATTCAGTTAACCTCAAAACACAAGGAAATTGAAAAGCACTTGCTGAATGACCAGAAATATCCTGGATGTTGGCAAATAAACGAAGAAACCTCTTGATGAAATTACCATGTTCTACAACATATTTTGTGTCACTATAAATTTTACATTAATTCCCTGAGCCGAAGGCACTAACTATATAATCTTTTATTGATGCACAGCTTTGTGCCCTTTTTAAATTAATGCATAATTTACAGATAATTTACAAATTTCAGAAATAAGCATGCAAATTAAGCCAACCGAATCTATTCACTCTTTTTGAATTACATATATGCGACCTCGCCTCTAGCCATACAAAATTTTGTTGGACTTGGATAGACGGTCAGATGCAGTTTGCTGCCTTCTGTAACGTCCTACTCGACTGTTAACCTTCGTCTCAACATTTTAAAGTATATTATTCTGCCTAATGTCCCTGGTTATTTCCTCAGCTTTTCTCTATATTTACCTAACCGTTTAAGACTTTTACGTGAACGGTGACGTAAGATCCTCATGTACAACCATTATATCATCCTTCCAAACAAGCACCATTTAGGAAAACTTGACTGGACCTATTAAATACATTTTGTTGCTTTTCGACACACAGGACTTGTCCTTGGCCTTCCAAACTGCAATTATGTGGAGTAATACAGTATTTTGCGAATCCCAGCGGCCACGCCGTCCAAGGCGTGGGTCTACGACAGCTCGCTGTGTGAGATTGTTGGTTCGAATCCTGCTGGGCACAAGGATGTCTGTATCTTGTAGGGGTTTTTTTTTTTGCCAGGTGGAGGTCTTCGGAACGGGGCGATCACTCGTCCAGAAGAGGCCTACTGAATGTTGTCCAGAAACTTCAGAGAGAAAGGTCTAGTTCTGCTAGGACTGTCGAGCCATAAAAATAGTACAACACTTCGGATATATTAAGACGTAATTACGGGGGTAGGAGCTAAAGTAATCAGACCAGTAAGAATTTTACATATTATTCCTCTGTAGATGTTAATGTTGCTGTGGCTTATCGGATATACAATAGGCGTCATTCCTACATATTAATTTATGCATAAAATTAATTACTATTTGGCTTTAAAAAACACCAAATTTTCCGTCGTCTTATATTTCAATATCTCAAAATATTTTTAAATAATTAGTTCGGTAGGCTACATTTATAGATAAGAGTTTAATACAAATTACTCTCCAACACATTATTAGATTGAAATTTAATTAATGTTTTGACCTCTCACTTCAAAATAATGTTTTTACCAATATTTATATCTGAAGTACAATTAGAATATCATGTTGGTTTATTCGATTTTTTTTAAAAATAACGGGTTTTATTTTTATGTGCTTATTCATATTTGTATCCAGACCTTCCAACTAATGTCTCAAAACCTAGTAGTTACTTCGTATAGAAGCAGTTTTGAGATTAAAATTTCTGCATTCTGCCTGCATAGGAGCTCAATTTTTTTTTATTCATACCAGAAAGAACAGCGACATATTCTCCTATAAAGTATTAATTGATTTTCTATAATCGAAAGACTTTCCGAACGTCATAAAAGGCTATTTAAAGGAAAAGATCAATTTCGGTTCTTCCTGCCTCATGGTCTTTACACAATTCGGGTGATTTTCAACGTAACATAAATGCAGTCATCACCAGCAACACCTTTAAAATTACAGATTAAAAATCCTTTTATACTGAAATCAAACCCACAAATGTGTCATATTACACATGAAGTACATCTAATTTACGTACTATATTCAAGTCTTGTGTTTGTTGGACCGTGCATCATATTAATAGTTGAAGAATAAAAGACCAACTTGTTGTCACTTGCTATTTTATTTCACTTCTTATGTGCTCCACATGTTTCGGATATTAATATATCCATCATCAGGAGCTTTCGGCTGTGTTGTTGAATTACCACATTGGTCTTTTGTTCTTGGTTCGTTGTGTGTTGGAGATTTGGTGCGCAACAAATCTCCAACACACAGCGAACCGAGAAAAAACCGACCGATGTGGTAATTCAACAGCACAGCCGAAAGCTCCTGATGATGGATATATTAATGTCCGAAACATGTTGAGCACATAAGAAGTGAAATAAAATAGCAAGTGACATGAAGTTGATCTTTTATTCTTCAACTATATTTAAGTTATTTGCTTGCAACAAATGCCGTAATTCCAAAAGTCTGTTATTGTACCGAATTGCCACACTTAATGAAGAGCCAAAAGTAGGAAAGTATAAATTTTTTGTCACTTTAAACCCCCCGTCATATTAATAGGATGGAAGCCTGAGATGTTTTTAGACTAGGGAGTAGCTGAGACAGAATCATGGCTGAAGTGTTAGTGAGCCGGTGGGAGAGCAAGGCATGATTCCATTCGCTGATACAAGCATATCCAGCCGGCCCCTAGCCGTCTCAAACAGTCCGGCCTTTTCCTCCATATCCCTGAATATGCTGCATCACACAGATTCTCAACTTCTCCTCCCCTTCTGAGCTACAAACGAGACCTTTCCTTGCCCTACGGGTTTCCATCCCCTCTAACGCCAACCCCCAGACAGCGAAATCTAAAATGGCGAAACGTATATAATACCCATTTCGTACATAGGGGAAAAATAAAAAGCTTAGACGTTGTTAAAAATTTTTATCAAGATTGATGATCTAGTCTTTGCTTCATATCTAAAAATTAACAGATCACTGGGTTCTTACAAAGATCCATCCGATTTTGAGAAGAGAACCCGGCAGCTGTGTTCGTGTTTGTCGGAATATGTACAGAAGTGAGCGGTGGACTTGGAAGGAATTTGACAGAACTCAATAATGCACACAGAATGAATCCAAGATCGCCGGAGAATGTTAACCGTTGCGATATCTATTCTACGACATCTGTGTTGCTTTCCAAGTTTCCTAATTATTTATTACACATGAAAAATATAGACCTATTCTTTGTTACGGTTTAGGAGCTTAGTTCCCGGGCTCTGAGACCCGTGTTCGATCCCAAGAAAATGTACTTGGAAATTGTGATGGACGTTGTGACATTGACAGGGTTTTCTCTGCAATAGCTTCGGTTTTCCCCTGTCAGAATGAGCCCAAAAAATCTCCGCACACATTTATTTATCACAGAGGCAAATCCTTCGCAAATGGCAAAGTCGTTAATTAACACCTTAAGAAACTATTAAATATACAGAAATGGTTCGTTATTATCACCAGAAGTATTTGGTATTATAGTATAATATAGGTGAAACAATCATTGCAAATCTAACGTAGAATAGAACCACTCTGTTTGCCAGAATGCTTTGAAGCCAAGATTTAGTTTCGATGTGCATAATGTGCTATGTTTCAAGTAATAGTGTTGAGTATTTTTTTCCGGAAACGTAGAAAGATTTTAAAAGAAGAGTTGTTCGTCTTTGACATACGCACTCCCTCAATAATACAATTAAGATATATACTTCCACTTTTAGAACAAAAGAAGCAAAGTGACTATTGCGAAACGTGGATTCTGATTCTGATAAAGAAAGTTGTCGCCCAGTAATCCTGCTTTGAAGAAAAATAGTTAACTTAAATTCTTTCTCAACTCCTTCGTTTTCTTCTTTTAGTTTCTTAGAAATTAGAAGTGTAGCCAATGCAGCAATAGAGTTCAGGTAGCTGCTTGTAGAACCCTGTGTCTTCAAAAGACTTTTTTAAACCACGTCTGATGGCTAAGCTTCTATATCATCAGTAACAGATGAATAAAAGGATATGATGCACTGATGGAATGATATTTACTGGGGCAAGAGAAAGCGAAATACGCAAAGACAAACCTGACCCAGTGCCATTTCACCCACCAAAAATCCCAAGTAGTCTGTCATTGGTTTGAATATGGGCCTGCACAACAAAAGGAAGAATGCAAACAGCTCGAGCCATAGCACGAGTCATTCTGTATCCTTATAATGGACAGTGAGAAGTAAAATCATTTTAATAATGTACTTTCACAATATTTTGCTAAAACAGTCGAAAATTTGTCGTTTGCCATGACTAGTTGTGTAAGAGTAAATTTCTAGACTTGTATTCTGAATATGCCTGTTTCGAATATCCTGGTCACTGACTATCGTTCAAGGTATGATTCTTAATATTTTCTAAGCCCCTCCAGACAAACTCCAGGATAACACCCCGATTAGGCCAATCCCACTTCCCAATTCGTTCTTTAATGTCATCCATATATTGTCACACAATTCGATGCTGAGCAAATTGACATTTATTCATAACATCCTAAAACAATCATTGGAATGATCTGAATCGGTAAATGATCTGTGACTCTAAACAATATAACAGTGTGATCTTTGGTTATTAAGGATCATGTCTCCTCCTGTACTCGATGGTTCCTCCATTCGGAGCTCCTAATAAAATTGCTTCCTCCCTCCGTCTTTCCGCCCATCTACTTCCCCACCCGTCTGTATTCCTGAATCAAATTAGGAGTCTCTAAAATTAAATTCGTGAAGTTTATTATTGGGTAAGTATATAAAAAATTTGGGCTTTTCAAATTTGGCCAAAAAAGTTGAATATTAATTACATGTAAGTTCCTCTTTATTCAAAGGCTGGAGTTGTTTAATAGACAAACTATATCTGCAGTAGGAGAATGATCGTAGATATAATTATGGTTTTGTAACAGTTTCATTCATTATAATTATAAAATAACTCTCTCTTAAGTGTGGCTTCTAAATTATAGAGTACTAGGACAATTTATGAAACAAGATTCTCATGTTAGTGAGATAGTTTGAAACCATCTTCAGACAACTTATTTTTGTATGTGACTCTAAGACATAAACCACAAATTATCGAATAAATACATATTTCTTCTTAACGGTGGTCATCAGCATGAAAAAACCGTCAACTTAGGAAAGGTATATCTGGTAGTTTGTCTAATCTTATAGCCAGTGAAATTACAAAAATGGTGATATGCATCTGAAAGTAAATTTGTCTGAGTCCTGTGTATGACCGATGTTTAGGACATCTTTTTTTTTGTGCATAATGAAACCATTAAAGATGGGCCAGGGTCCTTCGTGCCCACGAAAAGACCGCTTATTCTTATCCGAACACTAAAAATGGTGGTGTTAGCATGTGGTTAGCCTGAATGCAGTGGAAGATTTTGTCTGCAAAATAATAAATGTAAAGTATGCTTAAGATTTTTAATGCTCAACACTCACATTAACCCTTTAAAGACGAAGCTCAGACTGCTTTATTTAAAAACCCAGTTCGTACCGCGCAGTAAACACTTTTCTTCTCGGTTATAAAAACCGATCAGTTGGCGTTATATAGGGCAAAATTCGCAATTTGTTCTGAGATAAATACAAAACACACAAATAGTATGGCAAAATGTAAAATTCTTGAATGTTAAACCGGTTGGTGCATCACGTTTCCAGTAGGCTATAAGAGGTTAACTTACACTCGTATGTGTCTGTAAAAGTTCTATAATTTCTATAACTTGTGGGACAGGATGTTAGCTATTTTATCTCCTTAACACTTAAAAATTTCGTAAAATACTCTCCTTATAATAACCGCCTAGATGGTTCAAACATATTGGTGATGGGTTGTGATATTTTCTAGTAGACACAGGTAAAACAGTAGGTTGTTTTGTTGTTTATTGGATTTTAATAATATGGACAACCTCAAAGATAGACTCACATATGTGGCAGATATTTCCACAACACTTACTTTATTGAGGACTAACTCAAGAAGATGAGGAAGAGTGTGTAATGAGAGACAGTATATAAATACAAAAAGGGAAATAGAAAATATGTTTCTACGAGTTACCCACGCTCTGTCCTCTGGTCGTTTACATAAACTACATAAAAAAAACCAACTAGTACCTCGTAGATGACAGAGATTGTCTGCAGTTGACAGACAAATCAGTTAATGTTGTTTAAGGAAATAATCGGGTGTGTTGTGAGGATCGTACGAAACTTAAAAAAAAAACACGTTGTGACAAATTCGTAATTACTAAGCACTAAATGTTTTAGAATAAGTTGACACCGCTGAGTTGTAAAGGGCTTCACTACACTGAGAATATAGCGAATATAAAAATAACGTAAGTGAAACGGAAACAGGAAGAAAACTAAGGAGTAAGGGCGAAAATTCAAGCGGTTGTACCCATGTTTTTCATTATATAAGTTCACGAACTTATAAAATAATTTTTTTCTGTGCCCAGTAATGTCAAAACAAATGGTTCTACTTTAATTTGAGAAGTAGCTACGAATACGGACAAAGCAGTCGCAGACAAAAATCAAAGAGTGGTCTTCAGCTTAGGAGTTAAATGCGGAACTAACAGCTCTTCACATTAAGAGGGTAAAATGTTGCAAATGTTAAAATTATTTTTGAAATTTATGGATTCCCTCACATGTCTTAAACAATGTAGAAGGAATAAAAAGTTATTTTGAAGATGATAATTAACTTAAAGCTCGATTAAGATCAGGGACTTCCGTCACCATTCTGCCAGCTACAGAGAATTACTTAATCTAAAGTATTAAGTAAAACAAGACAGGAAATGTACGTATCAAGTGACATTTAGGCGCTCTCGTGTAACCATTGTTGCAGTGGAAAAGCGATATATATTACGTATTGTGAGTGGGTACTTGTAACCTTAAATATTCAGCATGCATTACGCATGGGCCATACTCTTATCTGTGGCCTGTCCAGCTTTGAAAACATTTTTTTTTCCACATTATCTAAAGAATGGCACGATTTTCGAAAAAGTTATTGAACTCAAAATGGGTGTTTTAATTTTCTCTACAACTTTTATCCGGGACGTTTGTCATTCTAAGCAGAAATTAGCGAGATATAAAAAACGTGTATTATTCTTCATGTAAAGTATCCGTAATTCTCGTGAGATTGTAATGACACTTTAATTTTCTCCTCAGATTTTCGAAAAATTCTGAAATATCAAATTTGATGAAAATCTGTTCAGTGGAAACCGAGCTGTTCAATACGGACAGACGGAAGGAGGGAAGAACAAAAGACATGACGAAGCTAATAATCGCTTTTGGTAAGTTTGCGAACGCGCCGAAAAACAAGCGGTTAAGAAACAAACTTCCAGTTTATGTGTACCTTTGAGTGTTTTACAATTTATCTCAAATATCGTAGATTAAGGCCCAATTTGTTTCAATTGAATAGCGTGTTAAAATATGGACACTGCATTAGAGAGCACTATACATTACGTCGAAGCTTCCATTTTAATACCCATGTCTTTGAACTTAGAATGGCTTTCGACCACAGCACTAGTCTATTAAGCATGTTGAATAACCCAGCAAAACACAATTATTAAACTTTTCAGTATTCCTACAGTGTACTTTTGTGAGAGGAATGTATTCATGAAGTTAAGTGTAAGCCAGTCAATTGACTCGTCATGGGGAAGTGTAATGTCTGCGTTGTAAGAACATACTGAAATCCCTCAAGAGAATCCCTGTATTAGAGGTCTTCAAGGAAAAGTGTCAAATATATCCATTTCCTAAAGGGTTGACAAGGGGTTGACAATGTTAAAGAAACCGAAAATTAGTGGGCAGAACAAGCAATTAGCTGTAAGCAAACTCTCCCCTATAGTTACTGAGAAAGAAAGCCGTTGAGGATTTAAATGGCAGTCAAGTTGTCGGAGTTCTGTCCGTTTTATGGTGCATAGCTTTTCATGTCTTCTGTGGGAAAACTGCAAGTTTTGGGACTACAAATATTTGAAGCTCTTTTATGTGAGAACGAGTCCAACAATTCTTAAAATTTTTCCTCCCTTTTCGCCGAATGTGTATTGTAGCTATACATTGACCATGTTCGCTCTCTTTCCTTAGACGAAAAAAAAAAATGTAAATATTTCAAGAAAGTTTAATGATCATCACACTACGCAATACAACCTCCATTTCTACCGTATCAATATGCATGTTTTCACGTCAATAATTAAATTATTTTACGTGTTTTTAATATTATATCGCAGTGATTCATTATTAGGTTGGTATACCACAGAAATGAAAATATTAGCCATTCAATATATTTTACTCAGTCCCTTACTCACTATAATATTTTGATGTTAAAAATACCACTTTTGTGGACAGAATGCGTTTTCTGTAACTTTATACACCATCAGAATAAGCAGCGATTATTTCCCTACACAGCCCTAAGTGAATGGTTTTTATAAGTGAGACGGAAACTGCTTACTAGGCGATAAGAACTGAATTCTTAAATATATTTCAGGTAATTTTATTCTGTCAAGATTTCAAAGAACTGGAAGTTTTCGGTGTACTTGTAGCTCCTTATAAATAACGATTTGCTATTCAATGTTCCATTCACTGCTATCAAGTCAGAGGCTGAGCAGAAATTTCGGGTTGAAGTCCACAGTGCTTTGGACTTAATTCTGTATAATTAGCAAGTAATTACAAAAATATACAGTAAAACATCTGCCCCCATGCTAAGAGTATTTAATCTACCCCGAAGTTAAAGAGAGAAATTTGCTCCGAAATAGGACGGTTTTCTTATATACCTCCATGAGAATTTGAAACCTTGAAATCTCGAAACCTGCACCTTAATTTTACAACACTCGTTTGGGTTTTCAAGTGTTTACAATTTTGTCGTATAAGAAAAGACACGGGTACCTCCATTCAGAACAACCAACTCAACACGCTGAAGAGAAAGAAAGACGACATTGTGAGAAACAAGGCGGAACATGTTCTCATAGAGGAGACAGTTACAGTGAGGTTTCTTCTACATTCTTCAGATTAAGTGCGCTGTGTCCCCGACCTGAACTTCGAACTGTACTGTACTCCCTTTGGGGAGCAGTAAATTGTGTTTGACAAGTGGTGGTGATGAATTGGTGATCCATCATATCCGGCAGCTAATAATGCAACTCTTCCAGTCGCAAGAAAATAAGAGGCGACTTTGAAGGCTGTGACACCACTGACTAGACTGATTCCTAAACTTGTACGTCGCATTTACTGATTCTACAAGGTTAAAAAATTCACAGTAATGTCTTTTCTATTCGCTTTTTTCAATTAAAATAATGCATTCGCTCCCTTCAGTTTTCTGCAAGACAAAGAATATTCTTTCAAACATCTTCCAAATTCTTTTTATTTTTCCGTGAATTTATTCAGGGTCGAACAAAACTGTTTAAAAATTCATAGGTTATGCCGTTCAGTCTTCTAAGGTTGGACACACTGTGAGCGGGTAATATGATACCGAAGTTAAGAAATTTTAGTCTCTTCATCTTTTTAAAATTCCCTGAAGATGGAGGTAGTGAAACGCTACCGAAACATCGGTAACGTTATATTAAACCTTTAAACGTCGAATTAAATCCCATCTGCCATTTGCTGCCATTATTAGCAGCTCACCATATTCTCCACGTTAGCAGGATAAGGATTAAACAACACACCGTTATATCCTAGATACTTTAATATTCGTCACCAGTTCTGTGAAAATTTCAAAACACTCACTTTTGTATCTTTGTAATGCCCGTTAAGTTCTTGTTAATGGATAAATCTAAATAAGTGTTTCTTAAAGTCGCGATTGAGTTTGCAGAACTGCCGTTATGTTTTTGAAATGTCGCGGGTTTATTTTTCGGCCCGGAGATCAGATAATACGCTTATGGACTTCTGCTCTATACATCAGCGCCCCCACCTACAACCAGGCAACTGCCGGTTTATTATCTACAATTATTTCACAACCGCTCTCATTCAAATCTACTTCAAATACATTATTCTTCATGCAACGACACTGGCATTCGACACAATATAATTTGCGTTGTTGTCAATGCCTAGAATAAGTTCTAAGTGTTTAGACAAAATAGACGTACCCACCTCATATAATTTTACTTTAGCTATCAGAACATTTCATATTCGCTGGAAAAGTAATTGTATACGTAAACATATTTGTATTCCAGTTAGGTCTCGTATGTAACACCTTAATTTTTAAAAGGGCTATATATATATGTATGTGTGTGTGTGTGTGTGTGTGTGGGTGTGTGTGTGTGTGTGTGTGTGTTTTCGCCGTCAGGTGGAATATGTGACATATTATTCTGCTGTGTTCACATCGATTTCTAATCCAGGCCACGTCACACGATACTACGTACTTAAAAAGTTTCATGTCGCTATACATTATCGAAATTAGAACAGGGCACCACTAAATGTTGCCTATTAAAGGACTGGGCGCTTTACGCCAGTTATCCTTCGGATCCTCACTCCAAATAGCATTGTTGAAAGTAACTTCGGAAAGCTTAAAATTATCTCCAGTGAAAACCAAAGACAACTGGAGGGCAGGGAAGCATAAATATAGCGAGTTGCTTTCTGTCTTTAAGAACTATTTAAAGTGCAGTGACTTCTTGTGTAATGATTGATTTAATGGTCACCAAATCAACGTTTTTCGCTCTTATTTATTTTAAGCTTTCAATATTTTTCCTGAAATAAATAATGTTTTTCCTCGTAAACAGGTTTAGTAAGTTGGGCTTAATAAAGCAGATGTAATGTGTTTACTGTGAAGTATGAAATAAACTTTGTAGGCATTATGTAGACGAAGCTCATACGCCAAAGGATTAATGCATATTTATAAGAGAGTTTTCTTTCAAAACTCAGTCAGAAACAACAAAATAATTTTTGTATTCGACAAGAACCAATATTTAAGCTTGTTAAGCCTTGCTATTATGGAGCTTTGCATGGTCTGAATCCAAAAATTCAGGGGTGAATAAAGTAAAGTAAAAAGTAATTTGGGAAACACTGCTACGTAATGTGTAAAGTCGACATAGAATATTCAGATTTACCCTTTATGAAAAATTAAGCTGTCATTTTCCGTATCCAACAAAAGTGAAGTGGGAGATAAGTAGCAATTTTAAAATTGTGCTCCGTGGAAGAATATTCTTCAATTTTATAATAAGCCCATTTATCTTGCAAGAAGAAGGCAGGAAGTTCGATGAAGAGAAGAAGGCTTCAACCCCAGTATAAAGAAAATTGAGGTGTAGAACAATTAGAGTAACATCCTGTTTACTTTACCGATAAATAACTCAAAATTTAAGTGATTGATATTTTGAACATTAACCGTTGTCTTTGCCTCAAATATCCACAACACTCTGGAGACTAAGTCTGACTTCTTCTTCAGGTGTCATGGAGAAAGGTGAGAATCTATTCTGCTGAACCAGTTGTAGAGATTTAGTCTGTTTTTCGGCGATTGAGAAGAGCCCTGTTCTTCCCTTTTTCAATTCCACTTGAAGACGGAGACAAATCCAAATTCCGAAACGTGACTTTCTAGGCAGAGAAAATAGTCAGTGTCCGAGATTTCAACCACTATTATGATTCTAGACTATAGCGAGAATCCCTTTAAATTTAATTAAGTATATAAATGTTTTTGAATATATGTTATATATATACACGTATATACATACAACGTATCATATGAGCAGTTATTTATTTTTTTCTGCTATCCTTATATTAATGCGACATTTATTCACAGAACTTTGATTCACATTCACTCTCTGAACTCCATAAGAAACATACAACGAGCAGAGTCAACACACACATATGCATATTATATTTCATCGTATGTCTTCCCTTCAAAACACATTGTATTTTACTTAAACTTAGACACGACAGATCATTTCGTATACTTCGTAATAGAATCAGTAGTCCTTTAATGTTATCCACTTTTACAACTAAAATTCACCCTGAGTTTGGTTTTGAACTTCATTATACAAACAACATCTGATGTTTGCATCTATGGCTTCGGTCCTAAATATGAGCATACAAATTTTATACAGTAATAAGAAATATGTTCTCATTTACAATTAAATTACTTTATTTACACAATAAAAATAAATATTTTATATTTCATGTATACTCTGGAATTCCCAGCTGAAAGATACCTTACTTTTAAAATTCAACCTGCGAGAATATGAAATCTTCAATTCATTGTCTCCTAATATTGTTTGTTCGGAAAATTGTCGAAATATAATTGTATATTTTTGGTTATACTTTCATTACATACGCCTCTTTAAATATTTCTATGATTTATCGAAGGGTTTCTTGTACTTTGATAAAGTAAAGTTTATTTTTTGTTGCCATTATTCAAACAGCCATATAGTACATTTAAAATAGTTTATTATGGAACAGAGGAGGTTATTTTCTCTCAAATAACATAGTTAGGACCGATTCCAGTTTTCTTTACCAGGCTCCAAATTAAAATTTTGTAAGTTTTTGTGATGCATGGAGTCAATCGTTTAGATCAGCATAAATATTCTGTGGGCCCTAATTTCATCATAATTTCTTACAAAACTATTGTGGCACATCACTCTTTGATCAACATAAACTGAATAATTATTAATAATTATGATAATTATATACACACTTTGGAACAAAACAGAACTTAAAGCAAAATCATTTGACTTGAACATAATACATATTATTTATGACTATTTTGCAAAGTTCTTGCAGTTCAGTCTCGCTATACAAGAGCGAAAATATGTGCAGGAGATAAATTAGCAGTCAATATTTTTAATCAGTAAAAAACAACAAATATAACAGTGTTTTACCTATAGAAATAATTGACAGATTTTTTGGATGCCATTTTGATTATGAAACACTTGTACCAACACATAGAGTATGATGACAGCGTCCTTTCTTTTTATTATCAAACACCACTGTTACACACTCTTCCAAGACGCAATCCTTTTATCAGAAGGAAACTAGAAAAAAAACATGAAATTTACACAGTAAACATAAAATCTAAACAAATAACAATAAAGAAAATTTCTGCTTAATTATTTCACCAAAGCGTCGCTTGAAACTCTATTTTGTTTGAGAGAAATTATGAATCACTGAATAAAATTGACCAGTTGCTTTAAAAAAATTACAGGCCTGTGTGTGAAATATTAACAAGCAAAACGAGCATTTATATCTTAGTTTATACTTAAGTCTTTCTCGCTTAACTGTAATATATTGAATTGGGAATTACACTCCCGACTCCATACCGCAATAACCTGTTATTACCACATGTTCCAGATTTCTAAAGCAAAAACTTTAGACCTGTACGTTAATTTAGACGAATCTCTTAGATCTTCTTTACAAACCAAAACAAAGAATCACGTAAAGGTTACGCTCGTCCGTCCATCTGTAGGTCTACTTGTCTGAGCCCTAAGAGTAACGGCTATTTGTTGTGAATTATTTTCATAAAATTCTGTAAGTGAGTTTTCTACAAACGTTTTCGTGCGTGCCCGATTTTCGTGAAAGTCTCCTTAGAGACGACTACACTTCATTTAAAGATGTAAATGAGTTTTCACCTATATTCTACAAATTAAATATCCGAGTTGAGGGAAATTCGGTATAGGAGACCTCTATGTAATGCCTTTAGGCAATTTTGAACTGAACTGATATCCCTTTACTGAAGGATTTCTTTACCTAATGACAGAAAGCCAATATCGTCCGATCTTTTCACATTTTTGTCCGATTTGAACAAAATTCCTTATAGGAGACGCAGACGAAAATTAATTGAGGGCCTTCATTGGTAACTTCTGCGTACTACGTCACCGTTTACGCCAGTAATAATCCTGTATTAACAGTTTTTTAATGAATTCCGCTTTTTTATCAAACGAATACGTCTAAAACAAAATTTTAAAAGAAATCCTTAGACTGTTTCGAATATCATTAGTTGAATTATGAATGTATCTACATTTGTAATTGTGTGTTTGTTTGTGTGTGTGTGTGTGTGTGTGTGTGTGTGTGTGTGTGCGTGTGCGTGTGCGTGTGCGTGTGCGCGCGTTTTTATGTACGGGGACGTAAAAATTGTATGACGGTAGACATCGTGCCTACTGCCGTATTATTCACAAGTTTTCTATATTTTTTAGTAACTCTACTCCAACCCTTCCATTTGTTACTTTCTTATCGTGTGGGAAATTTCTTATGTTTCTGTTCCAGTGTGCGACTCCAGGATATCCACATACGTCATATATCATTTTAATTTAATTAATATTGTATAAATATTTGATTAATGTTTTCGATCTGAGAATGATTCTTAAATAATCGAAACAAGTTGGAGTTTTAAAGTGGTAATTTTAAAATTGTTTATTACAATGTTGTGCATTTTGTTGGTTAATTTGCCAAAAAAAACTGTCTTTTACTCGACGGGAGACAATATCGTAGAATGTATTTGTGGCTATTCACTTTTAATACCTTAAATCTACGCGTTTCGGCGTTTCGGAGTTACGGTACCATCACAAAATTCAATAGTGAAATGCACTTATTACATGACAAAATAAGGTTAAATGACAGTCGAAAAGAAAATTAGAGATTACTACTTGCTAAGCGTTTGTACAACCAAGTGAACAGTATTGTGTACAGATACCACTGCAAACAAAACCCATTACAAATCCCGCAATTTATTAATTGTGGTCACTACGTAAATCCGTGTGTTTTACTCAAATTTGTGGACATTAATAATTAAACAAAAGTACCCAATTTTTTGTTTACCTATTATTCGCATTCTCGTAATATGTATAGATTTTATTGTAACATTGATATTTTGCGTAATATTGGCCCGTAGATTTGGCATAGCACTGAGACATTAAGCGAGATGGGGTGCACATGAAACATGAATATCCACACATTATATTTTATTCTGACTGAAAACTCTAATAATACAACAATCCGTTATGTTTTAAAGAACTTTGTTGACAAGAAAATTCTTCTTTTTTACAATGTTTCTACCAGGTGATGCCACGAATGAATATAAGAAAAAATTGATGTTGGTATGTTCCTCAATCTTTCTGATGTTGGGCATGCATATATATATATATATATATATATATATATATACATACATACATACATGTGTGTGTGTGTGTGTGTGTGTGTGTGTGTGTGCGCGCGCGCGGGTGCGTGGAGAACGAGGCATCTGCGGCATGCCGGACAAGTTCACCGAGGGGTGAGTTTTTATCGCCCCCCCCCCCATTCTTGCCAAATTAAACCTGTTTATATAATGGGCATTTGGGCGGAATCAACCTGCACAAGAGAACATGGTCTTCTGATATTTCTTGTGTAATGGTGTCCTTACTTTTACGTGCTATATCTTACATAATTTTATCTGTGTTTGAAAACTTTAACGATATATGATGCTAGGAATTTGTTATTTACTTTTAGTACAAAAATCTTCTTTTTGCCACACTTCTCCTCGTTATGCAATCTCCTCAGTTCCCCCGTTACCTCGTCCCTCCTAGGTCCAAATATTCTCCTTAACACCATGTTCTCAAACACCCTCAGCTTCCCTTCCTCCCGCAATGTCAGCGACCAAGTTTCACACCCATAAAAACAACAGGCAAAATTATAATTCTACATATCTTGATCTTTAAATTTTTGGATAGCAGCCTGGAAGACATAAGACTCTGCATCGAATGATAGCAAGCATTTCCTGACCTCAATCTGCTCTTAATTTCTTCAGCAATAGAATTTTTATTTGTTAAATTTGTTGCTGTATAAAAAAGATTTTGTTAAACTGGAAAATACTGATGATGATAATTTAAATGTCTTATATTGAAGTATGCACAGTGGTATCGTATATAATTCTCTCAGCAATTTTAACAACTTGATTTGTATCGGTGTAAATAAGGACCATTCTCTTTCTTGAAATTTGTGTAAGGAAAATAACACATGATTCATCCAGCTACAATTTAGTTCCATTTCATGTAGGAGGGTCCATTATAGTACGAAAATTCGAAACGGCTAATTACCGACAATTATATGCTTAAAACCATTAAATAAATTACAAATATGCTATTAATTATTTCATAGAGCCTTTAGCGTATGATAGTATAATTAAATACTACTCTGTACTTCAGTCTAAAAGATCACAATTAGTTAAAGAATACATTTGTTGGCAAACAAAGTTAATTTTTGTAAACGCAACAGAATAGTATGTGTTACCAAGAGTGTGTAAGGAAGGCGTCAAATCTGTTTAATGAAAGCAGACCATGTTTACCCTTTATAAAGTGTTGGAGTTGTAATTCACAAGTACATTTTTCAAAATTTGTTACATTCAAATCTGTGTCATTGTTTTCCCCATCTTATATTTATAGTGAATAAATTCCACCTCAGTTCCTCAGGTCACGGAATCTATCAGCATGCATAAGTAGCAGCACTTCGTTATACCTCCGATGACAATTTAGGCCCAGTTATTGTATGTCGATTTTGTAAAACTAATTATATCTTCAGAGTTAACCACAAAACTTGTCAAGTTTTTGAAACTTATAGATGACGACGAAAGAACGAATAAGAAATATGGATTGAAGACCTTAGGCTATAGACTGACACTGTGTTTAATTTGAATAGTGAGTTCTCTTAATACAATTATTCGATACATGCTAGACGATAAGGGTAAGCTGCCAAAATTTCAGACCTTTACGTCTAGACAAAATATGAGATACATTTAAATTTTATTCAATTTGTACAGGGGACAAATGGGCCGGAACATGAAACTATCACTCACCTCTACCTACTTCCGATGACGAGAATGCGTGGAACTTAACCTTCATTTCCCCATACATGTCCATGTTGTGGTGATTAAACACAAGAACAACTTTACCTTCACATCTACAATAAAGGAAATAAGATAGATTTTCAATACTTTTTGGCACTTTACTATATTCGCACTTCCACACCGACAGTTTGGTAACAATTTTCCTCTTGAAAGCAAAATTTGCAGTCCCAAGTTGATGCACATGTTTATTCAAATCGTACAAACATAAATAAACTGAATTTTTTTTTATAAAGCTGTTAATCCATAATCAGATTTAATTGTATTTGGAGGAAGCGCCGGGCCACACGTCTGAGCCGGTGTTAAAGGAGTCAGCTGACTTAAAACCAAACTCGGTGAACTAAGATGCATTGTTGACTGCATTGTCGTAACTATGCCGTGAGAATGTTGCTGATCAGTCACATTGTTACTTGACTGCGTTCCTAGATGATGCTGTTGGTGGTGATGTGTCTGATGATGTTGTTGATGGTTTGTTATGTCAGTAGCCACAGTGTTCGTACCAACAATAGGATTTGGGTTGCTTGTATTGTTACTATTTGCACGTCTTCTACTATCGCCGCTATTTTTCGACCTCGTTGATGTGTTACTTTTCGTGCTGCCGGAGTTGCTTTTAGTTGTTGTAACTCCAGCTGGGTTTGTCTTCCTTCGGACGTTCTTCGTGTTTGGTAGTTTATTATCTTTCTTCCACTTCATGCGTCTGTTCTGGAACCAGATCTTTATCTGCCGCTCGGAAAGAACTAGAGTGTGGGCGATCTCGATTCTCCGCCTTCTCGTGAGATAGCGGTTGTAGTGGAATTCCTTTTCCAGCTCCAGTATCTGATGCCTGGTGTAAGCTGTCCTTTGACGCTTTGGTTCCATGCCCGGTTGAAATGAGCCGTTAGCTGGAAAGATAAATCATTGGTTATTAGCTTCAAGACCACGCTCAAACATGTGCGCTTAAATGGAATTCCAAACCGTTATGGGAAATGTCTGGTAAAAAGACATTCATACTTAAAATGAGTGCCTTTGAAGTTCGACAAGAAGAAGAATAGAGGAAGAAGAAGAAGTAACATGAAAGACAGAACGATTATGATATAAAATATGTAGAGTATACTTGTAGTTACGCGAGGAATATATATATACACATATGACGAATATCGCCATGAAGCTGATACCTAATATTCTCCGGAGCACGGGTGCTCAGATTTCTTCGCTGGTGTGCCACGAAATGAAATTAACGATTTCATTGTGTCCCGAGTTAACATAGGCTGTGTATTTGAATAAAAAGGCTGAAATTTGAAAGTCTGGCTGACTGTGGGGTTGAATTATATAATGCTGCCACCAGTGCTGCAGATTAGGGAATCTATGTGACTTATGTTCTATTTATTTTTTAAATCTTCTTATTTTTTAAATTTCAGATTTTTTATTAAGGCCGCTACTACCAGTAGACAACATCTGGAGTACCAGTAGTGGTACGCTTATACAGGTTGAGAAACCATGCTCTAGAGAAACCATTTTTATTTCGTTCACGTTTTTGCTTTTCGAGATTGCAGAAGTCAGGAACTTATGTCCACAAAACTCTTTTCTGCTACGATCAGGCTGTATTGTGCAAGGTGATCGTTCATTGTGTACAGAGTTTGATGAAAAACATGACTTACCACCGTACTAAACTTGAAGGGTATTAAATGTTTCAAGACGTCTGGATGCACAAGATTTTAGCAACAATCCTGAACAATGTAATGGTGTTGTATTGTTATAGTGACATTGTATTTTGTCATCTGGAATTTGATAACCAGTGTTCTCAAGCTGTTTCTTTTAGCAAATATTGGTGCACTCTGTAGGTGGCTGTAAATAAAAGCCGAAACTTGTAGGAGTCTTTCTCTATTCATGGCAAAGTGCAATTTGCTGATAATAAAATTATTCATAAGTATCAATTACATGGAGAATGTTCAATATTACAAATTAACACGCCAGTACTCCATATGCACACAATCGTGACTGCGAAAGGGGGTTTAAAGGATTTTCTAAACAAAAGAGAGTCATTACCATCTCCGTATTATTGCATGTAGATTCACAGAAAAAAAATATGTATAAGAGGAGAGAAAAAATGCTGTATTGTTGCATAGCTCTTGTGCAACTTGTTTCCTAACATGACACTACCAAAGCTCGAATTGCTGGTCATTTCTGCCATAAGAATTGAACTATATCTAGAAACTTCAAATAAGTCAAATAAGCCATACTCAATGCTTCAATAAATGTAATACATTTCTCTACTAGCTTCCGAAATGTACATACCTTCCACCAGGTTTCCAACTTCGAAAAAAATTTAAAATTCTTTAATATTATTTTCCCTAATAATAATTTGTATCCAGCTTATTACTTTATTATTAGCCTTTTGTATTTCGAAGTAGGAGCAAGAGAGAAGAAGAAAGGTTGGGGAATGTGAGTGCCGGAGTATTCTAACGTTCTTTCCATTCTCATATTGTGACTGACACTGCAAATAGAATCTTTGCACCCGAAATAGAGAAAACTTCTTAGTAATATGCGGAAAATTTCCTCATTTCTACGGAAAGGAAATGGCACTTATTCTGGATTCACATAAACTGCAGAGACTGGAATAGTTACAATATTGGGTAATACCTGCAGAGTTTTCGGAATATGACTTTTCTAACATCTTTTAATGATGTCTGCATGTAAAGAAAGGTAATACTCATTTTTCTGACAATAAGACAAGACATTTAATGTGCCGTACTTGGCTACAAGTGCAGTCGATGATGCAACACAGTACATTTCTCATAAAACAAATAATACTGAAATAAAACATTATTTCTTCTGTTTATTATAAAAATAATACCGCAATAACTATAAAAATTACTGCATTCAGAGATTTGACGCTGTAAAGTCTGATAGTGATCATAGTTTCGGAGGAACATGCTCTCTGTTTTTGTTTCCTAGACCATAAAGAGTAGGTTATTATGGAAGAGTCGATATCTATTAGCAATTATGTTTTCACGTCTAGGCAGTGAACAGTTGCCAGGAAACTTGTGTTTACTAAAGTTTAGTACAGTGACATTATTTAAATGCCTGTAACTGTTAGTCTTATCCTGTTGGTTCTTAGCGCTATGCAGCAAACCCACAAGCCAGCTTGTTCCTACACTTCTTATCGGAGAAGTTGTGAGGTCCCTGTGACTCATTTTCAGTCATTATGTGGATTTGTGTATGATATACACGCCAATAGAGTTGCTGCAGAAATGGCATCGTATATAGGTCCGGAGTTGTTCGGATAAGCTAGTTATGCTCAAGAAAATTTTACACAAATTTAGAAGTTTTTAAGCAACATTTTCAATTTCAGACACCGACTGAACATGCAAAAGAAGGAAAAGCTGGATCAGATTTGTTTTAGATTAGATAATCTCCCAGAAAATCTTAACACATTCCACAACATTCCACAGGCATTCTGTTTGCTGATGGAGATATGGTTTCATCTCAGTGGATAAGTGAACTGTCAGACTAAAAGTTACTGTGCAGCATAAAATCACATACCATTGCACACAGTGCCATTACTTGGTGTTAACGTTCTTGTGTGATGGATTTTGAGTGTAACAAAGAATGGGAGGGCCAATTTTCACACACTATAAATTAAGACGTTTATCTAACATGTATTCTACAAAATTCCTGCAGGCTTTTCCGTTCACGAAGAAACATATAGAATCTTATTGCAGTAGTTCAAAATTACAAAATATTTTCAGCGTCTTATATGAAGATGAGTAGTTCTAATATTAATTGCAGTGCATTAAACTAAAATGCGTCAATTCCAATTAGAGCAGACTAGTAATCTTTTCCTGATTACGGTTACGAGAAACATTCTGAGTAAAGAAAAAATCCTAAAGGGCCATTTAAAATATTCACTTATACGAATTTTTATTCATATCCAGTTAAGTAAATCTAAATTGTAAGATTACTGGCAGTATTGTCCTGAGTAGGCTTCATTATCGAAATCATGGGCATACTCGCTACGTTCACAGGACTTCTGGGTGGTACACGATTTGAAGTCTCTTTCTGGAATGATAAAAAAGTATTCTTACATACGTAACGATGTAAAGGTATTTATATTTCTTTTATGTAACGTGCGAAATAAAAATTTATTTAGAAAATATTTTCGAAAAATCCACATTTTTTATAATTTGTAAATAATCATAATACTATCCTTATTGTTGCACCGTGCATATCGTCGAATTATTTAATTAGTATACCAACTGATGCACATACATAAAAATTCCACATTAAAACATTAAAATTGCTCCGACATGTTTCGATCTTAAGAT